>Ga0123353_10005885_pt1 | contig 16214 bp, 10 predicted proteins | sample TergutLab28metaG_3_FD_92763 | JGI IMG/M metagenome (GOLD analysis project Ga0123353, IMG submission 92763) | Labiotermes labralis P3 segment gut microbial communities from Petit-Saut dam, French Guiana - Lab288 P3 | ecosystem: Host-associated > Arthropoda: Insects > Digestive system > Gut ... | reverse complement strand
TAAGAAATAAAAATATTTTTAGGACTAAAAAAAAATTTTTTTTAAAATTAAAAAATTAATTTTTTCCCCCCCCCGGCCCCCCCCCCCTGCGCCCCCCCCCCCCCCCCCCCCCCCCCCCCCCCCACACACACAAACACAAACACATACTCCCGGGACTACGCTCATGCACACAGTACCTTTTTGTTTCAAAGATGAGACGAGAATGTAATGTCGTTAGTCCATAATTTAACTACAGATGTGTAAATCAAGGGAGGCCCTGCTGGTAACCACGGTGAGAGAGACTGTGTGCCACACCAACAGAACACAGGAGTGAACTGTGGATTGCCAGAACGAAGATGCAGTTGTTAGGCGTAAGAGTAATTTCCTTTAACATTGTGGCAGCGGGTGTACCAGTACCAGTACCAGTCACAGTACTACTATGTACTGAGCAAAACAGGAAGGCAACTTAGTTGCATTGCTGCTACAGTAGTTGTAAGCAATGAAAAGGTTTAAACGCCATGCCAAAATATGTTGGAGGTAAAACAAGTAGTTCCATGTATGAACCCCGATGTACGATGGAAGGTCATACGCAATGTCTGCTTACCCATGATTAAATAACCTCTACTACCTGTAAAATGTTCTCTTCAACTGACAATTCTGAAAAGATTGCTACAATTACAAAATTTACAAAAGGCTCGATCTGTATAAATGTTGACTGTCATGTCCAGCAACTCAGGCACCTTCTGATCAAGCACTAGTAAAGGAACAAAAGCAGTTTCCCTCCTATGCAGTATTAACCTTTAGATTGACAATAATATTTTTAATTTTAATGACACTAAACTCCTACATGTTTCAGGCCTTACTGGTCCATGACCAGGGAGTACATTAATTGGTGTTGTATAAAATAACAATATTTTGATCTCTTGCAATATTCTTCTATGCAGGGTGAATATGTGTAGCACACAGAATTGTTAAAAAGTACATACTTGCAAAAGCAACACAGTAAGTTGGGGCAGCACGTGGATATGTTGGAGGTATTTACTGCTTAACAATTCTACATGCTACACATATTCAGTCTGGAAGAAATTCTACAAATGAGATAAAAATATTAAGTACAGTACAACTGTATCTATCTGGATTAATTGGGATGGCGAGCCATCCAGATATGTAGAAAATCTGGACAACTGGATTTTTCTTTGAAAACAGGCTACACTGGCAGCTTGAAGTCCGGCTGCTAAATTTACAGCATGTATCTGCGTCTAAACTTTTTGACCACTCCTGATTTGAAGTTCTAGAAGCCATTAACATTGCACTGTACTGGATTGCATAACCGGTAATGTCAAGGCAGGTTAGTTTTTTAGAATTCTCGACAAATTTGCCCTAAGCGCCAAGCCGATCCAGATAACTGGCATTCCAGATAACCAGCATCCAGATTTGTAGAGTTCAACTGTAACTGTTTTATACAACAATGATTAATGTACTTTATAAAGTTGCCCATTCCATGAATATTTATCAGCATACACCATTTATTTACCAACTAAATGCACATTCATAAATTAGTACAAAAATATGGGCATGTTTGCACCAATTTAAGAATGTGCATTTAGCTGGTAAATAAATGGTGTACAACGATTAATGTACTTCCTGACTATGGAGCAACAGGGTCCAATATGTGTTTGAGTTTAGTGTTTTTCAATACAAAAATATTGTCAATCTAATAATAATTGTGTATATTTGTTGGTTACAATTAAAGAAACTAATATAGATTTATCCCCCCACCACCCCATTTTAACATGCGGCTGTCAGCCCTAAGGAAGCAACTTAAAAATCTCTGTCACTTGCAGTCTTCTGAGCCAGCATGTTGTCCAGCCTGGTAACTTAACTACCAATATTTTGGAGCAAACTACTGGTTCTGCCCTATGGGCAGAATAATTCATCACCCTCACCCCTGAATTAAAATATGCCAGCCCTGTAGCATGGGGAGATTTACATCATCTGAGGACAGCTCCTCACATGATGAAGGTAATAAGTAAAAACAAATGAGGTAACTACCACACACATTCCCCTAAATATAAAATCCAGGTGTGCATTTCACATTACAAGGTACACAATCATTCTTACTTTATTATTTTTCTTAAAAAAAAACGTAGATGACATTGATATTGAATGTTGGAATTGGAATGGTAGTTGGAACAAAACTTACCACATCTCTATAGAATGTGTTCTGCTGGCCCACAAGTCACAACCTTTCTGGAAATGTTTTCAAATTTGTATTTCTGTCACACATATTCTATTGTTCTTGCACACAATATCACTATTGATAAGAGCACTCAAAATGGACCAAGTGTTTATGCTTAACAGAAAGGCACCACAAAACACAACTGCTGTCATCTGTTTAAAACTGACATAATATTCTTACGAGCAACGTCATTCTGGCAAACACAAAAGCACAAAAACATCAATGTCTGAAAATATTTAACCATCTGTTCAATGAGTATAAAAAGCTGTAAATTGAACACTTAATTTGGTGCCAAGAATCACAGGCACTTACATTTTTTTTAACAGTAATTGGTATAAAATTAACTTTGTAGCTAATCTGCCTAATTGTGGACACAATATGTATGCACCATTTGCTGTAAAAGGGAAACAAAAGATTACCACCATGCTTCACATACATAAAAGGCATAAAAGCTTGTGAATGTACACATTTTCATTCTGAATGATTAACACATCTTCCAAATGTTCGAAGCACTGTGAACAAACAATCCTTAGACGATAAATAAAAAAATTACAACAAAAACTACAATATGAGACACACATACAGTGAAATTCAATTAGACATTCTTCCACATGTTAGAATACTTTCTTTCCAAAATTTTCCAGTATGAATTCACACTGGGAGCACAAAATCTGTGTGGGTGACATTAGAGTCAAAAAATAATGAAAGGAAAAACTAAGAATTCTATGCCTGCACACATCTACCCACCTTGACGACTCATCTCAATAGTATTTATCTGCATATAGTAAAAATGACAAAGGAAAATGTGAGTGGCATTTAAAAATACACACCCTATACCATGTGTAATTAATGGTACCAAACAGGTCATGTGAGAAGCAAAACAATTACTGAAGGTTTCAGTGTCACTTCAATTCAGCAGCTGTATAGCTTTATTTCCAGCTTGTAGTTGAGTATTTAGCATTGTTGTATACCTTCTAATTTTTGTACAACTCTGATAAATGTGCCTCCAGTACAATAACTGCTGTAAAATAACAAAATCCATAGTAAAAACAAGGAAGGTTGCCTACACTGTTGTCAGGTTTATGGACAGTGAATCTCATGCAAGAACATGTACAGTTCATGTCAAAACAGGCATGGCACAAAGAAACGTCAGAATAAAATGGAGTTTCACTACACCAGCTGAATAAAATGGGAAGAGACCAAATATCATGGCCGCTGTTCCACATTTGTCATGTAACATCCAAATCTTAAAAGCAACAAAAAAAACCTTCAGTCCAACGTGAAGGCATGGGTAGCATCTAGAAACATTCATGTATTCAAGATTTCTTATTTAATGTATATTCCCTTCGGAAGAAAAGTTTCAGCATATGGCACAAGATGACTGGATACCATTATGCAAACACACAGAGAGACTGAGAATGAATTTTGGGAATGAGGTCATTATGGACACAGTTATGGATCAATCACACAATCATGAGTTTAGTTGGGTCTAACAGCGACGGGGACAGCAACGGTGCTCCAGAACATATGTTTCAAGGACAATGCAAACATGCCTGTTCTGGAGTGGAAGAAACACAATACTATGGTTGTGTGCACATGATCATTCAGCATGTAATGCTTTGGTTTAATGGTACCACTTTGAATTCTTGAACCTGTTACTTCTATGAGAAGAAATTTCATGAATATATGTATTCACACATACTGTTCATGTAACATGTAGAACGTTCTCAGAACTAACAGGCAAACTTTCCTACCCCAAGTGCTGACAGTTCACCCACACAGATATCATACTCCCACTACATATGTTTCCCCTATGGTAGGATTTCCCAAACAGAACATTACAGTACTAACATTTCACTCTCTTAATATATTTTCTGTATCAAAAACTATACACATCACAAATCACTTCCCACATTCACATTGCAGTTTCTCATTCTGTTAATTTTCTTCAGATGCAAAATCAACTTCATACCTAATGACTCTTCCTTCCTGTCATTGAGTTGTGTTACGTGGGGGTCTGAAACACACTGATCCTTGAGACAAATTTATTAACATTTCTGTCTTCTGAGATGTGATGGTATAAGACTGATGGAAGTTTGCCAAGGTTCCACCAAAATGTTAATACATTTCTAGCTTGCTACATGGTGTCACATCTTGGAAGATGGCAGTCTTCACAGACACCATCATTAGCAATTCAAATCTCACAAATTTATAATTAGCACTGTAATGACATATTTTTAACAGTATTAATAACTAGTAACAAAGGTAGAGTTCAAGACAATCAACATGCTGTGACTGAACTTTGCAACATAAATTAAGGGATGTCTCCATAGTGCGTTAGAAGTCTGCAGCATGCGTGCATACTGTCCCCCACTTTAACCCTTTGGCAGTTACGTATTTGTAAGGAGCAATGTGATGCTCAACACTGAAAGTTATATACAAATATTTGTAAGGAGCAAAGCGATGCTCAAACGCTGAAAGTTATATATAAATATGGTTCCGCTTAGGCACCCACTATTTAATTCCAATCTGTCGCACATCACATTGGGCATTTAATTCTGGCACCAAAGGGTTAAATAAACATCATATATGCAATCTGAGCATGTAGTTTTGACACTTATACTACCTGTCACAGGCAAGAGAATGGAGTAAAATGTAAGTTGCTGCCATGCAGTCTAACTTTGACAGTGAACTCAAGGGAGTATAAAAATTGTTTTTCTGGATGCCACATCAATGCTGGGGCACCATACAAGTAACCCAAAAAAGCATCACTGTGTTAGACAAGCTGGGTGCAAAGCAGCTTAATACAAGGTCTAATCTTCAGGGAAAAATATAAGTCACCACTTTTGAAGACTCTGTTTACAATAATGATTGGCTTCCACCATGCAAACAGCAAGAAGCAAATCAACTGTGACAGAAATGATGCAAATACAGATGACACAGTTTAAAGGCTTACAGCATTAAAATACAGCAAGCCACAATGTCAGCAGAAGTTTTTTTGACACATTTATGATAGCGGTACTATGGTATGTCAGGTGAAATACATGATTTATGAACAACGTTCATGGTTTTCATAGAACACTTTGACTCACAGAATTTTCTGAGAATTTCGCCTGTAAAAGTGAGATGGTGTGGCTTCTCATGATGCAATATACCCCTAGATTGCTGAAGAGTGAAAACCACTCAACATGCCATGCAATAACTCTGAGAAATACACATAACTATCAGACATCCTGGTGTACGTTGTGGGACCTACAAACGTACAGTGCTAGTCTATCTACAAGCACCAGACAAGGCTGTACAAATACAGGAATACAGTTAAAGCAGTGTAACGTCCCACATACTAACACTGAACTCAAATAAATGTGAATGACAGATGTATTTATAGAAATACATCATTCTGTGTTTACGAATGTACTATGCATGATACGAGGATCTCATGGCAGTGTAAGGGACTGCTATATTCTGGGATGTAACACCACGTAGTTTGTTACCAACATTTCGGAGGAAACTGCTGCCTCACCCTTCAAGGTACAGGGTAAAATCTTCTTCTTGCCTGAAGAAAGAAGCAAGTGGTTACTCCACAACACTAGTAACTCTCCAACTGACAAGGCATCACATCCAAGAAGACAGCAATCTTCAAGAGTGTTTATCATGGAATTTAATTAAAATTCATTTCACTATCTAATAGACCCAATACAAAATAAACTAATCAATTCAGCAAATATTTTAAATAATATTCTAGTACATTAAACATAATTCAAATAGGAAATAACGCAGAAAAACACTTTTATGCTTACGCTTCTAAGTCAACCTGCTACATAAATTTGATCTGTTCAGTTTGTTAAAAGTGTTTGAAAGGATTTCACTGTATTTATACCTCCATTCTTTGACAGTACACACTGCTACAACTACCAAAAATGCTATGAAAAATACAGACAACTCACAAGCAACAACACAGTCTGAAGCTGGTACTTCAAAACATGAAACAAACTGTTGCAAGTGATTGTGGAGATCTACATCAAAAGGATGGTCAGAGCAAATATAAAAACTCTCTTCAAACATACATCCCTTCTACTGGGAAGAGGCTAAACAACATGAAATAAAACAAATCTTGTGACCTTAGGAACAACTCCATTATATAATTATAAACAAGCAATATACGAGCATGAACAGCAGCCTACAGCAATACTTATTTTTACCAGTAAGGCCTGTGTTTCATTTAATCAACTACAATACAACAGTCTTTCTATGTCAATAGAAAGCAAATATTCTCATTCTCTTGCACTTTCACTCTTTTTAACTTTAAAAACAGGTCATTAAAAAAAAGCAGCCACAGCCACAATCACACACACAGCACCATGCACAAATAAAACAAAAGAAAGATTTGCACATTAAATATCTTTGTCAAATATCTAGATGCAAATGATAACACAATACAGTACATAGACATCAGCCTACAGTGTTTTTCCTTTGCATTTTCATAGCAGAGATCAAAGTTATTTTGTTGTGTTCCAGCTTGAAACAGTCAGATGTCTGTCTGGATAGAGAAAGCATTCTCAAAATGGCTGCAGTGAATCTACAGACTTTAATGTAGCTTAAATATCTTCTTAAATATTCTTGGCATAACACGTGAAGCATTGTTACAGACGTATTTATTTAATTATGGAAATTGTTCCACCAATCAATAAACACCCAACGTCTTCCAGAAAAAGTTAGGCCTTCCTAAAAAACATAACTTTGATCCAGGAAACTCATCAAGTTCAATCATTCCACAATGTTCCAATCTGTCACAGAACTTCAGACATGTGTAGCACCCAACAAAGATAACCAGTAATGCTCTTCCTCAAATTACCAATGACACTGTGGCCTGAGAACTACAGATACCGAGTGACGACCACTGGACACCTCAAGACACGGAGGAAATGGCATTAATTGGTGATCCCATCTGCACCAGCACTTTGTCCAACCACTGAAGAGGTCCATTCAGGTGAATCTCTACCCAACAAGGGGTGCTAGTCACATCTTGGCGATGATACTCTGCTCCCCAGCCCTTCACAAATGACATCCTAACAGAAATAATAGCCAAGATTAGAAACCGCTATACAACTATATACAACAGTCTTAGGCCCACAACTTCATTATGTACAAGCAGTAGTAACTATCTGCTGCGTGGGATATGGTTGCATACAATGTCAATAAGCCAATACAGGGAACCCCTGGGCAATGTACATTCCAATATCTGTAAACAAAACCTTACATGTACTCTTCCATAAACCACTTTCATTTACGTGCTTAGAATGATTTTTAATTCCCGCTGCCTTATTTAGTGTACCCATCAAAACAAAGTCACAGGCTCTCCTTCTCAGTTTCACAACTTTCAAGTAGCTTAAACTTAAAAAAATAACACATTAAAATAAAGGCAAGTATCTTGAAAAAAAAAGAAGGCTGAGGGGAGGGCTGGGAATAGGGATCTGAATCACAAAGACACACTGCAGTAAATGTAAACCACATTAACATTGGTGGCCATCATACATATTCACATTCGTACACAGTGAATTTCACATCTTAAGGTGGGTACACACTTGTACCGTTACCGCGTACCATGTGACAGTGTGGACGGGACTTGTGATCACTAACATATCAAAAGTTGGTTACACAGTAACATTATGGGCATATTCGGTGCCCTGTCGGAATTTGGCCATCGCATCAAAGGGATGTTAAGGTTACGGCCTCAGTAGGTCTAGATGTGCAACGTGACGCGTCACCACTGTCTGCTCCTCTCTCCTTCTTTCCATTCCTGATGCTTGTGTCTTGAAGAGTGGTGTGAATCTGTAGTGCTCTGTGGTTTCTTGAGCGTTTTGGTAATTGTGAAATGGAGTGGAATGAGGAAAGTATAAAAGAAAAGAAATAACCTGGGACCCAGAACACCCAATGCATTTTAACAAAATTAGAAAGAAAGACGCACGGGAAGAACTGGGGAAAGAAATTAACACACCTGTCAATGAGTGCATCAGTGCCAACCTTTCTTGAACAGAAATAGCTTTCCTGAACACTGTGTCCTTTTTCGAGATTTTTTCTCCAATCAAATAAATTAAAAATTCAAATTCAATGGGAGACATTCTGGCAAAATTCTTACATAACCCACAGACTGACTGAAAATTCAAGTTTGCACTTCCCTGCTTGTGTAGAGTTGCCTTTGCCACCACCGCTGCTCTTCTCTCTTTTTCTTTAAAGCGTAACATATACAAATGGACAAAACCGCTGCTAGCTGCAAACACATCGCTCGGGCTTCCGTAACAAACTGGGAACCTCATGGTGTAAGGCTCACAGGATACTGTTATGCCGTAGGGCATGGGATGAAATTTCAGTTCGTGACTGTGTATCGTGTCGGTCACTTACAATGTTATGGCATTACTGGTACGGGGTAATGTTATGAGTGTGTACCCGCCTTTAAAGAGTGTTACTTGTTACTTCTGCAGGAAGAAACAAATACACTTCTTTAAATATCATGCAACATTGCGTTAACATAACTCCACTAAATCTATTCCAGGTAACCATTAAGAATGTCATAAGCTTGAGTCCAAACTGTGTGGCCATTACAACTTACCTTATTGTGCACATTTTTGTGAGTTCATAAACAGCCTCAAACCCATGGTTCACACTCTGAGACAGAAGCTGTGCAAATTCTTGGTTGTTGAAGATCTTGAGTGAACAACTCGGAGGAATTTTGCAAACAGTACTTGGATGAAAACCATGGTGATGATTACAGTTTCGAGACTGCACGAATATAGCGCTATCTGACTTATTTTGGGCATACACTTCACCACCAACGTAATATAGTTGAACACCTAAAGAAACACACAGAAAAATAACAACACACTCATTAATGTATGTCACTCTCAGACAGAAAAAAGCAATCAGTTCAGTTTGGTTTAAATTTTATTTGGCTAAATCACTTCACCTTGCTTCCACTGTGTGGGCTGATCTTCACTTGCACACTACCAAACCTCAATCATGTCCTCCTTGCCTTGTTGACAAATTATGGGTCAATTAGCGGTGCAGCACACCACAGACAAATGTAACCCACCAATAAATGTCATTCAGTTTGACTGGAAGGCATTACATCTTACCTTTCCCTATATGTCTGCGTGTATTCTCAATGGTTGAGTTGCGGTTTACATTGGACAACTGCCCCAAGCAAAATCGATCCGAGTTGTTACAAGGATTTGTGAAGCCATCTATGATGATGATATTTGTCTGACAGTGGAACACCTCTCCTACCCTGCAGTTGAGCTCGTAATACGCAATATCAGCCCAGTAGAGAGGTTCCTGGAACAAACATGTTACTTTATTCAAATATTCAAGTCAAGCAAACATACTACAACATTCATATAAAGGTAAACTTGTCTCTGTGCTTAATTAACCACCATGCAATGTGGGGCAGCAGAAATACAGTTTCAGTCTTTAATTTCCAGCAACAGATGGAGTGGAGCAGTCAGCTTCATGTGCTATCCATTTTGCCCAAGGGGAAGTCTCTGAAACCACTGGGTATGAGGCTGCATGGCCCACAGAGCCAGTGTAGACACAACGGTGAGCAGAAAATGCTTCATCCCCACTGTGAATCAAAATTTCAACTCTTTGGTTATCTAGCCTGTAGCTTAGTCACTACACTGACTGAGCTACTCTGGCTTTCTCTGATACAATCAGAAATGGATAATTAGTATGGCCATACAAAATATTAACATGCCACCATTTAACCCTTTCACTGCTAAGTAATTACAGTTTAATAATTACCCTTAAATGTGAAAATCAAGCAAAAAATTGAATGAATATACATTCCACTCTTGGTACATGTTATGAGGATTACTGGGAACACAGATATCACTTTTACTGTCACAGTAATGGACAAAGATAAGGCATGTTGTGAAGGGCATTCCCACAGGTAGATACGTTTTCATTCCATTGGCGTGTGCAGAATGCGAAGATTCCTTGCTGCTCTCAGGAAATTCTTCCATTCCTCTTTGGTACGTACTTTTTCCTGCCACCCTTCTCCACCAACTATTCTTCCATCATATCTCACCTCATCTTGCCATCTGTTTCTTGGCCTACCTCTCAATCTTACTGTTCCCAAATTCATATGTAATACCCATTTGGTAATTATACTTTCTTCCATTCTCTGTACATGCCCAAACCAACGTAATCTATTTAACCTTACTGTCTCTATCATAGTAGGTTTTTTAATACTCGCATAAATTTCTTTATTGGTTAATATCCTCCGATTTTCTTTTACATTGTCATCTACTGGTCCCAAAATTCTTCTATACACTTTACTTTCAAAAATGTTCAATTGCTTTCTATCTCTCTCTGTTAGTGTCCCAGTTTCTGATGCATATGTTAACATTTTGTCTACTGTTGTGTTCTTTAGTCTTAATTTTAGTTTCTCTGATATGTTTTTATTTTTAAAAAATTTTGTAGCATAAAATATGTTTTGTTAGCATTTTTTATTCTTTCTTGCAAGTCTATTTGGTTATTGTTATCTTCATTAAGTATAAATTCTAAATATTTAAAATTTTCCACTCTTTCAAATTTGTAATATTTTATTTTCAAATACCCTATTTTATTTTTCTTTAAACCGTTTTTCCTTTCCACTATCATATATTTTATCTTTTCTTGGTTTATCTGTAATCCGAACTTTCTGGCAGCATGGATCTCCAAGCAGAAAGAGCATGGGGTTCTGATCGACCCGATCATAAGGGTCTATCAGATAGGGTAGGAGGGACCCTTGAGCTTGGTCGCAATCCGCCTAGGAGAAGGACACTCCAAAATCAAAGCAAGGGTAGACGACACTCTGGAAGCTGTGGTGAAAGCAAGTCGTATAAGGGAGTAAACCCTGATCAAAAATCCTGGCCCTTCAAGTTGAAGGTTTTACGATGGGCTAACCCCCAGCTAAGTAAAAAATATATGGTTACGAATTTCTTGAAGGAGCCTCGGAAGGAAGGGATAACTGATGACGAATGGATTTGGAAAGAGGAATATGAAAATTGGAACAGGTAGATACAGCAGATTAAAAATACTTCAACATATGACATATAAAGGCGGCATTCAGATCTCACAAATATTCCCTAAGTTCATGGTAGGAGGAAGTATGCACCTAGCATGGCTGACCATATTCAGAAACAATGTGAAAGACACATTTTAAAAGGCTGCACCCATACTGATAATATAGCAGCAAGGACACCTGTAACATCATAGGCTCAGAACAACGAAGGTCATATACTGCAAAGTTAGATTACTCTATCTCATGCAAAACTTGTAGCATGCAGGAAAGAATAGCTTCTCACTTATCAGCAACATCCATTTACTGATTATGGGCAAGTGTTACAAACACCAACTATAAAAAAAATAGCCGTATTTACCTGGTAAGAAACAGGGGCAACCTCAGACATTATGCTGCTCGTTGTGTCCATTGCTGATGGATCTGTCAGGACTGTAGACTGGCCATGTTGACTGTCTTCAGGTGGACTGTATGCAGGCGGTGGAGTTTCTGAAATATAAACACACAAAATTGCTGTTGTTTGATTCAGCTTCCTTATACATAACATTTCACTTGGTTATCATATGGCAGACTTGATCAACAATCAGTGCAATATACAAGAAATGATCCATAAGTAATGCGACCCAACAGACACGTTTGGAAAGGTGTCAGTTTTAGTGATATGCCATTTTGCAATTGTTCCACAAGGCTGCAATGCAGGATCCCTGACAATGTTGGGATTTATCCCACATGACCTTACAACAGTCAATCTTTTCTATGTCATAAATAAGCAAACACAATCCTCACATTTCTTTCCTTCACACTAGGGAACTATACAGCCTGATGCAATTGCCACACCATATACATAACTGCCTGTCAATGGGTCAATACAACACATGGAACATTCAGAACATATTACACAGGGAACAATGATGAACAATCCAATACCATGCAACTTTCCATCACCTTTTTCAGCCTGCATACCTGGTAGGCCATTGCTCCCATATGGGCTCTGTGGGTTGGAGTGGGTGCTTCCAGGGCTTGGTACACTACTCATAGGGGAATTTGGGCTGGGACTGAGATGAGAATGGCTCCCAGGTCCTCCATTTGTAAATCCCCCTGCTGAATAAGATACATTGTGGGGCATTGCAGGCTCAGGCAACTGCTGAAATGGCAACAATGAGTGACCAGGTGCAAATTCACTATGACGAGGCACCAAGACAGGTGGCAGCACTGGAAAAAATAACAAAATACTATAAGGCTGATTCATTTGCACCTAAAAAAACAAAACATATCTGCCAGTACTGCTTGTAACAGATACAAGCTAAGGAATGCATAAAGAATTCTGATGAGGAAAACCTTTCACTTGGAATATGAAGGAAAATACATTTCACTGATCTCTGGGAAATAGGTTATAATGGATAGTGGATGGAATCTTGTCAGAACTGGATTCAGTGATTAGAATTAGTAATGGTGTTGCACCCTATTTACTAAAAAAGTTAATAAGCTGAAACACTACCAAATATACCTAAAATTTAAAGGATGTAATCAGAAAATGAGCTCTGGACAACTTCTTACCACAGTGCTTAAAAATGAAATGGTGGCCGAAGTGAAATGGATGTGATCAGACATGGAATTCTGGACACTTTATTACCCTGAAGCTTAAAAATTATATTAAGTGCCAAGTGAAGATAAAGCTACTTGCATGTCTGGCCTAAATACATACAAACTTGAATATTACATTTCGTTCTGGTAGCACACTTTAGAGCATTTCATAAAATCTGAGAAAAATTTTCAATACCTACATCTATTATCCTGAAAAAATTATGTGAAGTTTTAAGTCCTCACAGCAGGAAGTATGAAGATTACCGGACTACATGACATTAAGTCCTGTAAAATAGAAACCCTGGAATATATGCCTTTATTCTAACACAGTACATAGTTTACTTAATCAAATATACCTGGGCTCTCAACACGCTTGTAGTGGTATGGGTTGATGCATACTTCCTTCTGCTTTGCAGAGAATGGAAAGCGACAGTTCTCCATTGGCTTCAACTCATGATGAGACTGCAAATCTGGCCATCTCCAAACTCGACAATAAATGACATGTGGTAAACCCTTTCGATGTGAAACCTGAAGCAAAACCCAGAACTTCATAGCTAATATTCTTATGCTATATTACATTAAGAGAAAATATACTGTTTCACTCATTGAACAGTGCAATAAACATCAGGGTTGAGTACACAGCACTCTCAACACATATTTCAAAACACAAAGGCTCAAACTGCAGCTTGCAGATTGGCTATATTGACTTTGGTTTTTGTGGTTTTCTATAGGACCTCCAGGCAAACGCCAAAACTAAGCATCGAATTGGACCACGACCACTTAATTTGCAATTCATTCACTTAGCACCTTACAATTTCATGCCACATAGCCCAACTCACTAACAGCATTGTTAATCAAATCAAACATGAAAAACACTAAGAGTGATGGAAGAAGTGTTCTGGATGTAAAACACGTGCTTCACTTTCTCGACAATTGTTGTTCGAGAAATTTTTTGATCCAATAAATATGAGCAAGTTATGGTACAGGTGCACAAGGCAATGTATGCAGACTCGTCATTATAGTCATCCAATTTTAAACAAAACTGGAACGTTCTGATAATTTTAGACAAACACGTACATATGAAAAGTTTATTCAGCTGTTCTGTAGTTCTTACATGTGGAAAAATACCATACAATTCCAACACAGTGAAGTTAACATGTATTTCATCAATGAAACCAGTGACCAAAGTATAAATATATAACTAAAATATGGAGTACAAGTACAGGACACCCTTGTTCTCAGTAGTCAACTGGAACCAGACAAACACCACATAAGCAAATCCCTTTCAGCAGGAATTTTTGCCCACAAGAAATAATGTGAATATGCAAGAGTGACAAATGGGTTGGTGTATACAGTATTTTTTACAATAGCACTGTACACAAAACCTTGTAACATGAAAAGGAGAATGGGAGAAAATGTTCAATGCATGCAAATTTGAGACTGTTTTGTGATGATAAATTCTTCGTCCATGGTTGTGATCCCTGAAGACTGGGGAATTTATATACACAGTTCCTAAATATCTGGCCTCCTAAATACTTGGAAATCTAAGGGCAACTCTGAAAATGAGGGCCAACTGTGCATGAAGAAGAGCTCAATAAGCAGGAATCAAAACAGGTCATGGACACATGCAGTGTCCTGCATACAAAGGACACAGATAGTGACACATGACAGTTTGTAACGCTTTTGGGCACAACCTGGAAAAATCCATCTGTCACACTAGTGGAGGGAAAAGGCAATGCTGTCCCAGTGCACAGAGAGAAAAAGTATTACAATACTCCATGGAGTAGAGCCCTTTTCAAAACGCTAACAATCACTCAGTCAGTCCCCACCATTCACAGAACCTGAAGTTTCACTACCTTACTCACATACATTGACACCCAACTTCTTCAGGATCCATTTTACTATTATTTTTACCTATGTTTCCAGAGTTTCATCTTACCTGTAGGTCTCCCTATCAAAATTCTATGTATAACATGTTCTGTTTCATCTCATCCTCCTTCACTTCATCATTCTAACAATATACTGTGAAGGGTACAGGTAAAGGTAAAGGTCACCCAATGACATGCCTATGCAGGCACTGAAGTGAGGTGAAGGTAAAGCTCCAACTCATTTGCAACCTCAGAGCTAGAAGTGGGTGGGTGGTGAACACCACGCCCTGGTCACTTTACCCCTGGAAAAGACCCAGTGCTCACTGTACAGGAGGCTGGGTGCACCTTGGGACCAGTATGGTTAGTACAGCCCCTTCTTAGTTCTAAACATTCTCCTCAGCACCATGCTCTCAAACACCTCTGATCTAGCAGCCAACACAACATTAGAATGTACACCAAATGGTAGCAAACATAACCCAAATTTAATCTGCTCTTAGGTCTGTGAAGATTAACTTCCATGACTAAATGATCAATGGCAGTGACACATCACTGCAGAGCAACATGGAAGCAGAAGCTGATGGGCAGATGGGAAGGTAGGACCCGATTGCAGGTACTGAAGTTTATTCTTTGTGTGTGTGTTTAATGGTATTGATCCATTCTCTGTAGAGGGCCATTAGATGCCATACAGTCTTATGTGATGAACAGTAGTGTGGTAGACATACACACACACAGAAGCAATGGTGGATGCATCCTTCTACAAACATATCATCACCAGCTCTCTGCAGCCTGGTCTTTGTAAGGTCACTGACAATTGGCCAACTGAGGACTTCTTTTACACCTGCACTATTACACACTGCTCAATAAGCTGCATTTTACATCTGGTAACTCATTTTGTTGACTTCCTGTTGAAACATATTTGTCGTACTCCCTGAAGAAGGCCCTCTGAGGGCTGAAACATGTCAGATGACACAGCATTAATAAAGTGGTGTTAATCAGAAATGTGGGTACTGATTGGTTCTTTATGTGAATTAGTGATATTAGTGCATGGATATGAACATGAAACACTTTGCTTACACCTTTCTCCGCCCCTTTCTGTCATGTCTTCTTTCCTCTGTATGAAACAGGCTTTTAAAGGAATTTGTTTCCATTTGCAGGAGGAGGCAGTGAGTTCCTCCAAAATGCTGACAATTACACTCGTTGCTTCACACTCTTGTCAGTCACAAAGTTTTAACCTGTGAAGGCCACCAGGTCCCCTCATTCATGAAATTAGGGGACCTGATCAAAGAAATGTTAAGAGAATAAAAGCATAACTTTAGAACACAAACATTTACTTCCACTAGCAAGCAGCATTACTCTATGCCAGACATCACAACTTAGTGCTCAGCATTCCTTATCTTGAGATCTTGAGTTCAATTCTTACTTCAGAAAAACACTGAGTTACTCCAAATATACAATGAAGCTACGTCATGACCGCTGTCTTTAACTG
>Ga0123353_10005884_pt1 | contig 16214 bp, 14 predicted proteins | sample TergutLab28metaG_3_FD_92763 | JGI IMG/M metagenome (GOLD analysis project Ga0123353, IMG submission 92763) | Labiotermes labralis P3 segment gut microbial communities from Petit-Saut dam, French Guiana - Lab288 P3 | ecosystem: Host-associated > Arthropoda: Insects > Digestive system > Gut ... | reverse complement strand
AGCGTATCAAGCCCTTTTGATATCTCATGAAAATACTTCGCGAATTGAGAGAGAAGTGTCCGCGACAGTATAATGAAAAAAACGGCAACAGCGACAAACATCATTATCTCGAGATTCGGACGGATTAATTGCCAATAGACATTGTGCGCTCTGTGGTACGGCATGCTATACCAGTATTCAAGCGACCACACGATCCAGTTTCCCATATTATTACTGGCCGCCAAACGCATGATTATGACAGTACCAAGCGCGATAACGGCAATTAAAACGATCCTGAAATACATTTTTCGTTTGAAAAGTTTGTAGTCCTCGTTTAGTTTTATTTTGTTATTCAATCTTGTAGCCTATTCCCCAGACGGTCTTGATGTATTTCGGGTTGTCCGGTGTGTCGTCCATCTTTTCGCGCAGATGCCGGATGTGGACGGTGATCGTATTGTTGCTCTTTGTGAAGTATTCGTCGCCCCAGATATCATGAAAGAGTTTCTCGGCGCTGACAACGTTGCCCTTATGCTCGCAGAGGATTTGAAGGATGGAGAACTCTGTCGGCGTCAGCGGCAGCGGTTTTTCATTTAATGTGACCTCATGCGTGTTAACGTTGATCACAAGGCCGGAATGGGTGATGACGCCGCTTTCGTTTGCCTGCGCCGGACCGCTGTATTGTTTGTAACGCCTGAGCTGAGCCTTGACGCGCGCGACAAGTTCAAGAGGCCTGAATGGCTTGGCGATGTAGTCGTCCGCGCCGAGAGTCAATCCGGTGATCTTATCGGTTTCCGAGTCTTTCGCGGTCAGCATGATGACCGGATAGGTGTGGCTTTTACGGATTTCCCGGCAGATCGTCAAGCCGTCAGTGCCGGGCAGCATTATGTCGAGTATGGCCAGATCGAGATTTTCTTTGGCAATGCAATCAAGCGCTTCGCGCGCGGTATAGAATTTATATACAGTGTATTTTTCGTTTTTCAGATACACCTCGACGAGATCAGCGATTTCTTTCTCGTCGTCAACGACCAATATCTTTTCTTCCAGCTGAGTTATTCCTTTCCCGGCATGATCTAAAAGGGCCCGCTTATAGCAGATAGTATATAAAAAATCAGGGACTAAATTTATTATTTATTCCTTGATATTTTATTAAGATTTTCCGTAGCGATCAGACAAAAGACCCTCCTTCTGTCCGGAGACATAAACAAGACACAAGGTACGTCCCCTTTTGTCCTGCGTCCCCTTTTGTCCTGCCCTTTGTCCCGTTGATTTTGCGGAGCGCGTATGGTAGATTACAAATCGACGGTTAGTACATGATTATCGGGAGAAAACTGTGAAACAAATCAAAACGATCAGCAAGGGCGCCCTGAAAGAGACTAAAGAAAAAGGCTGCGGCGAGTGCCAGACTTCATGCCAGTCGGCGTGCAAGACCTCGTGCACGGTCGCCAACCAGGAGTGCGAGCAGCCCCGCATCAAACGCCCGAGGTAGTGATACACCTCTACCGCTTTCAAGATTTGAATATTGTGCTGGATGTCAACAGCGGCGCCGTTCACGCGGTGAGCGATCCTGTGTTTGACATCCTTTCTTTTTATAATAACCCCTCTGCCGCTTGCGCAGCCCCTCCTTCGTGTCCCGCCGCCGCGAGTGAGGCGAACCCGTCTCTTGAGAATTTCTTAAGTGATATCGTCGGCTCGCTTGGAAGCAGGTATCCGGAGGACATCCTGCGCGAAGCCGCATCAGAGATAGAAGAACTGACGGATTCCAGCATGCTCTTCGCGCCCGGGCCGGACGAAGACGAAATGTCGCCCGAAGGCCGCGGCCCTGTCATAAAGGCATTGTGCCTGCACGCCGCGCACGACTGCAATATGAGGTGCGTCTACTGCTTCGCGGACACGGGCGGATTTGACGGTAAGCGCAGCCTGATGCCGCTTGAAACAGGAAAACGCGCGATCGACTTTCTGCTCGGACAATCGGGCGCCCGTAAAAACCTCGAGATAGATTTTTTCGGCGGGGAGCCGCTCATGAACTTCGGCGTCGTGAAATCGCTTGTCCTTTACGGACGGGAGCGCGAGAAGGAATACGGCAAACATATCCGCTTCACACTCACGACGAACGGGCTCTTACTCGATGATGACAAAGCATCTTTTATCAACGAACATATGGACAACGTTATTCTCTCTGTTGACGGCAGACCCGAAGTTAACGACCGCATGCGCAAAACTCAACGTGGCGAAGGGACGTATTCGCACATTATCGGCAAGCTGAAAAACTTTGTCGCAGCTCGCAAAACCAACGAAAATAACGGCGGCAGCCCTTTATACTATGTGCGCGGCACCTATACCGCGCTGAATAAGGACTTTTCCGAAGATGTCCGTCATCTGGCCTCTCTGGGCTTTGAAAACATTTCGATCGAACCCGCTGTAACAACTTCGGACGAAAGGTGGGCGCTTGCCGAGGCGGATCTGCCGGAATTGTACGCGGAATACGACAGGCTCGCGGAACTTGTTCTCGAGTCCGAGGCGTCCGGGAAGCCCATTTCTTTCTTTCATTTTAAAATAGATCTCGAGCAGGGACCCTGCGTCTACAAGCGGGTCTCGGGTTGCGGCGCGGGAGCGGCGTACGCCGCGGTTACGCCGGAAGGAGATATCTATCCCTGCCATCAATTCGCCGGCGACCCGTCCTTCAAACTCGGAAACGTCCACAACTCTGCTTTCGAAAACAAGCTCGCGCGGGTCTTTGAAAAAGCGCATATATTCGCTAAAGAAGAATGTCAAGGCTGCTGGGCCAAGTATTATTGCAGCGGCGGGTGTCATGCCGCCGCTTTGCGCTGCGAAGGCGACCTGATGAAACCCCACCGCCTATCCTGCGCGCTTGAAAAGAAACGCCTGGAGTGCGCTATCGGCCTCGCCGCGAAACGAATCCTAGCTTAAATACGACACGGGGACGGTTCTTCTGTCATATGGCCCTGGTAAGGCTCCGCATTCGCAGCCCTTTTATGAGGATGTAAATACCGGTAAAGAATTCCCATGGAACGTAAGGGATGAAAACCGCAAACGGAACCGCTACGCCAAAAACCGTAAGAGGTATACCGATGAGGACGAAGGGAACAGTTACCAGCCCCCATATCGCCAACCACTTCGGGATCACCTTCGCCTTCATCAGCAGATAATAAAAGATGATCGCGCCGAGACCGAACGGTATCATGGCAGTGCCGCCGGCAAACACCCGGGCTGCCATGAGCGCCTGACCGATGTTTTCAAGCGCGGCGTCGCCGCTCGCCGACCAGATCCCGCTTATATCGGCTAAACTGAAAATAAATACTTGCCCGACACTATGAAGTATTGCCTCGAATATATAAAAACACAGAGCCGCGGTAGCCGCCGTTTTGTTTATATTCTCAGTGAACCGATAGAGCAACACCCCAAGGAGAATGATCACAAAAGCAGTCACGACTTGCAGAAATACCCCGGTATGTACAGCGGCAGTATTTGCCGCGATGTTATTCATCGTCCCGGCGATATTCCCCTCTTCAACATAAGGATTATAGAAAACGACGCCCCCGATAAGCGAAGTCGCAGCTTGTGTAAATAAGGCCGCGCCCAATAAAAGCAAGCTCTTTTTTAAGCTCTTCTCGTTAGTCATTTTTTCGTGCATTGCCGTCCTTCTCCTTTTCCCGTTTAAACCTCTCCTGTACAATATTCGGTTTAGTGATACTATGTTCACTATAGTAGATGCTTGATTATGTCGGCGTGAATAAAGTATACTGAATAGTGTAATTTAAGTCAAGTTAAATTACACTAAATGGTGTAAAATATTATCCGGAAAGATCAGACCATGCAAGAAGCTCTAAAGGAAAGAAAAAAACGGGATACCAGTAAAAAGCGGAGGGCCATTTTAGACGGCGCCACCGAGGTCTTTATCGAATACGGCTTTGAAGCGGCGAGCATGGATAGAATCGCTGAGGTTTCGCAAGTTTCCAAGCGTACGATTTACAATCACTTCCCAAGCAAGGAGATCCTGTTTCAGGCAATCGTGGCTGAGTTCTTACAACAAAGCTATGAATTGAAGCCCATTTCTTATTCGGGTGATTTATCACTCGAAGAACAGCTTAGGGAATTTGCCGCCGCCGAACTTTATTTGATCGACGACCCGGTGCGGAGGGGATTGTCAAAACTGCTTACTGCGACTTTCCTGATGGACATAGAGTTCGGCAAGGCGACCCGCGGCCAGTATAAGCCGCACGCGGATTTCATCGCGTGGCTGAACGAGGCCAAGGCGGACGGCCGGATAGATTTTGAATCTCCTGAAATGGCCGCGAGGATGTTCTACGGCATGGTCGAGGGATGCCTTACCTGGGGAGGATTGTTTTCAGATGGGGAGAATTTGAAACATGCCGATCCGGTGCTCGACGAGATCACCCGGGTGTTTTTAGCTTGCTACGGACGCTAAACTGATTTAATAACGTTTTAATCTTCTTTCAATTCGGCTTTCAGCTTGTTTTTGTAAGCTTGCATCAGTTATTGAAAAAGCCCGGAGGTTAAGAAATGAATACGCAAGAAAAGAAACTATACAAATCCGACAGCAACAAGGTGATTGCCGGCGTGTGCGGCGGTCTCGGAGAATACTTTGGAATCGACCCGGTGATCATCCGCATCATCGCTGTCGCTCTCATCTTCGCGCACGGCTTGGGGCTTCTGCTCTACATCATCGCGTGGATATGCATGCCGAAGCGGCAGGCGGCGGCAAACGGCGCGGGCGGCTATTATTACAGCCAGCCCGGTCCCCAACCCGGCCCGGCGCAGCGCGACACGAATATAGGTGAGCAGTACAAATAAAGACAGGACATAATGACCCATTATGTCCTTAAAAAATCGCGCCAGGCTGACAGTTCTTCCCGCGCCTGAGCGTAGCCCAAAGCGTAGTTTTCCTTAAGGATCCCCATGTCAAGGGTCGTATTTTTCGCGAGCATGACGCGCGGGCGGAAGACGCAGGCGTTGCCGTCTTTTTCAAGCGCGTCGATCTCGTCCAGTATGGCGTTGTAGTAGCCGTGCCGTTCGAGCATGCGCTCGGCGACATTTTTGTGGCGGCCGCAAAGGGCCTTGATGAAAGCGGGGTGTTTACTCGAGGTTTTTCTGTAACCGGCGGGCTGCGTAAGTACGATGAAGAATTTTTTATACCCATCTTTCTTCGCGCGTTCGAGCAATATGCCGCGGCTGTCGCTTATGCCGCCGTCCAAATAGACGTGTCCGTCGAATTCGATAGGCCGCATGAAGACCGGCATCGTGGAGCTTGCGCGGGCGCGGTTCATGAGATCCTGCATGGTCTTCATGTCGTCCTTGCCCCAGCAGACGGACCTTCCTGTGTCGCGCTCGTAAGCCTCTATATGGATCCTCGCGGGGTTCTCTGTAAATGTCCCGAAGTCGAACGGGAGGGCCTCTCCGGGCAGGCAGGCTTTGTTGTATATGTACTCGGCGTTGAAATAGCCGCGCCCTAGCAGGAACCCGCCCCAACCGGCCGCGCCGGGCGTCTCGAAAAACTCAACGAAGGAAGCCCGTGCCCGCCACTTGTCTCTCGACACGAAGTTGCCCGCGTGGCTCGAGCCGGCCGAGATGCCGTAAACGTCGGCGAATTCGATCCCTTCCTCGAGGAGCGTTACTACTACGCCGGCAGTGTAGCTGGCGCGCATTCCGCCCCCCTCGAATATCAACGCGGTATCCTTGATAATCATGCGGACATTGTAACACAACCGAAGATTTAACATACTACCTAAAGCTAAAGCCTTGGGTTTTAAAGCAGATTTTATTATAATTACGCTTGTGGGAAGATTGTTAATAATCAGTTTTGACGCGGTCGCGGACAGCGTTTGGAAAAGCGCGCCGGATAGCTGCCGCAATATCAAAGCTTTTACGTCATCCGCGGAAACCTTTACGGGGGTCCGTTCCGTATTCCTTTCGAACACTTACCCGATCCACTGCTCCGTGGTCACGGGGAGGCCGCCGGGAGAGCATGGTGTTCTCAATAACGTTGCGCCGTTCCCCGGATCGATACCGAAGTGGACGATCAGCGCGTCCGCAATAAAAACCCGTACGATCTGGCAGGCCGCGGCGGAAGCCGGACTGAAGGTAGCGGCGTTTTTGTGGCCGTGCACGGGAGGCTCGCCGCATATCAGGTGGAATATCCCGGAAATCCCGCCGGTGCCCGGCCAAAAGCAAATAGCGGCGAACCTGAAGGAAGGGTCAAAACTCCTGCAGCTCGGCGTCCTTCTGCGGCACGGGGATCTGGTCAGGAGGGTCTCGGCGGCGACTGTCGACGAGTTGACGACGGTCTGCGCCGCGGACGCGCTCAGGAGGAAACGCCCGGATCTCACGCTCGTCCACCTCACACGCTGCGACTATCTGGGGCACGAGCTCGGCCCGGGTCCCGAGACCTCCGCGCTCATGCACGAGGCGATAGACAAAAGCCTCGGCGCGCTGCTCGACGCCGCGGGCGGCGATACCGAGGTCATCGCCCTATCCGATCATGGCTGCAAAGCTGTGCATACAGAGCCGGCCCCAAACGACCTGCTAAAAGACATGGGCCTGTTCGGAGAGGGCTGTTTCTTCGAATGCTGCGGCGGGAGCGCCTTTCTGCACGCGGGGACCCTGCCCGAGCCAAAGCTGCTCGCCGTAAAGAAAAAGACCGAGGGCCTCGAAGGCTTTTCGCGCTTCCTCACGAACGATGAGATGAGCGAGTCGGGAAGGGCCGGCCTGCCGTTCGGCTTCGGGTTTATGCCGGGCTACTCGGCCGAGCCGGCGCCGACGGGCCACAAAGGGACTCACGGCTATCCTTTGGACATCCCGGATTATCATGTTTTTTACGCGGTAAAGGGGAGAGGCTTTTCTCCCGGGGCGGCGCGCACCGGAGGGAGCCTTTTGGACATAGCCCCTATCGCCGCGTCTTTGCTCGGAGTCGATATGGATATGGATATGGATATAGAGAGGAGTACGAAGTGAAACGTTTTAACCGTACGGAAAAAAGCTGGATAATGTACGACTGGGCAAATTCGGTTTTTGCCACCATCATGATGGCGGCGGTGTTCAGCGCCTTTTTCACCGGCATGGTGACAGACCCCCGTGGCGGGGACTACTGGTGGAGTATAGGCACCACAATATCGGTTTTGATCGTGGCCGTGATGGCGCCTGTCATAGGCTCATTCGCGGACTACAAGGGCAATAAGAAGAAGCTCTTCGTGTTCTTCTTCGTGCTCGGGCTCGTCTTTACGGGTTTCTGCGCCTTTACTGACGAATGGCAATTTTTACTGGCGGGCTATGTGCTCGCTCACGTGGGGTTTTCTGGCAGTTGTCTGATCAACGACAGTTTTCTGCCGGACGTGACCGTACCCGGGAGGATGGATATGCTGTCCGGATGGGCATACGCGATGGGATATATCGGCGGCAGCACCATCCCGTTTATTATAAGTATAGTCCTGATCCAGTTCGGCGACGGCTTCGGGCTCGACACGGTCGCCGCGGTCAAGGTCTCGATACTCATGACGGTCGTCTGGTGGGGGCTGTTCACGATCCCCTTCCTGAAAAACGTCCATCAGGTCCACTACATCGAAAAGCCCGAGAAAGCCGTAGTCCGGGAGGTCTTCACAAACATCGGCAAGACGGCGAAAAAGATATTCGCAAACAAAGGCCTTTTCCTTTTCATCATCGCGTACTTCTTCTACATCGACGGCGTGGGAACGATCATCAGCCTCGCGACGAGCTACGGCACTACGCTCGGGCTCGGCATGGTCGGAATGATCCTCGCGCTCCTCGTAACGCAGTTTGTCGCCTTCCCTTTCAGCATCATCTTCAGCCGCCTCGCCCTGAAGATCGGCGCGCTCATGATGCTCATCATCGCCGTCATCGTGTACTTCGTCATCTGCATAGTCGGATTCTTCATGGGCTTTTTAATAGAACGGGTCGAGATACCGCTCAAGCTGGACGTGCTGGCCACGGCCGGCGCCGCGATCGAGCCGACGACAAACCTGACAGTCATCAACATGGCCATGATGGGGGCGGGCATCCCGGACAGCGCATGGATAACGGATCCGGCGTACCTCGCTGCCATCGGCACGTCGACGATGCTGTTCTGGGTGCTGGCCATCATGGTCGGAACGGTGCAGGGCGGCATACAGGCGCTGTCGCGTTCGTATTTCGGAAAGCTCGTGCCGCCGGAGAACGCGGGCGAATTTTTCGGCTTCTTCGAGATATTCGGTAAATTCGCGGCGATCCTCGGCCCGCTGCTCTACGCCATGACGAAAGGCGTCACGGGCCGCAGCTCATTCTCGATACTCGCGATCATTGCGCTTTTCGCTGTCGCGCTGATAATAATGCTGACAGGCAGAAAGCAGATGGAGGACCGCCCGGCGTAGGCTAAAAGTCTAGGTTTTCTTCGGCTTGAACAGCTGATACGCAAGCGCCGCAAGGGCCGCGCCGATCAGGGGCGCGACTATGAACACCCACAATTCGCTCAAAGCGTCGCCGCCGGCGAAAAGCGCCGGACCGATGCTGCGCGCCGGGTTTACCGAAGTGCCGGTAAGCGGTATGCCTACGATGTGCACAAAGGTAAGCGTTAGACCTATGACCACGCCGGCGATCGCGCCTTTGCCAGCGTCGGCGGTCACGCCGAGAATGACGAGCACAAAGATAAATGTCAAAATGATCTCTATGATCAAAGCCCCGCCTGTTCCGCCCGCGCCCTTGACCAGATTTGAGCCGAGACCGCCCGTATGATCGACCCCGACAATCGTCGACATAGCCTTCAAGAGCGCTGCACCGATCACGGCGCCGATCACCTGCGAGATCACATACCCGCAAAAATCTTTCCCGCTTATTCGTTTGTCAAGAAAGGCCCCGAACGATACCGCCGGGTTGATGTGACAGCCAGAAACATTGCCGATCACATAGGCCATTGCTACGATGGACAGTCCGAAAGCGAAGGCCACTGCCAAATGCCCGCCCGGCGTCGCGACGCCCAGGAATACCGCGGCGCCGCAGCCCATGAAGACCAGCACCATTGTCCCTATCATTTCGGCGATATATTTTTTAATAGAAGCGTTTTTCATAATGCTCATCCCTCCCCTTCGTTAATGCCGACACCTGATTATATCAAGTAACAAGCGTTTTGACATCCCGCGGTCGGTTTTAGATGGTTCTTTGACAACATAGTGGGGACAACATAGCGGGGACGGTTCTTGTTATGTTCCGTATTTGCGCGCGAGGAACATAACGGGGACGGTTCTTGTTATGTTCATCGGCGAGCACCGGGGCTTCCCGCGATCATCTCGGCGGGGAAAAAGAGATGCCTGCGAGAAGCCCGCGGCTGCTCGCCTTTGGCACACAGCAACATAGCGGGGACGGTTCTTGTTATGTTCCGTATTTGCGCGCGAAGAACATAACGGGGACGGTTCTTGTTATGTTCCGTATTTGCGCGCGAAGAACATAACAAGAACCGTCCCCGCTATGTTGTGATAGGTGTAGATTTTCGGCCGTTATTCGTATAGGATAGTTCAGTGAGTAAAATCAAACCGGAGGTTTTTCATTTGTATGATATAGCAATCATTGGGGCAGGCGTGATCGGCTCGGCTATCGCGAGGGAACTGTCCAAATATGATTTAAAAATCATCATCCTGGATAAGGAAAACGACGTCTCGACCGGAACGTCAAAAGCCAATTCGGGCATCGTCCACGCGGGGTTTGATCCGGCCGAAAACACTCTTATGGCTAAACTGAATGTCCTTGGCAACCCGATGTTTGACAGGATATGTGACGAGCTCTGCGTGCCGTTCAGACGAAACGGTTCCCTTGTGGTCGCCTTTGACGATGAGCAGATCGCCCATATCGAACAGCTCAAACAGAATGGTATCCGAAACGGCGTGCCGGGCCTGTCCATATTATCCAAAGAGGAACTTTTAAAAAAGGAGCCGGCAGTCAACCCTGAGGCAAGAGGGGCGCTTTTCGCGGAAACCGGGGGCATCATAGATCCTATGCTCCTTACGGTATCACTTTTTGAAAACGCTGTAATGAACGGGGCGGAATACCTTTTCAACTTCGAAGTTATATCGATCTTAAAGGAAAACGATCATTTCAAAATATCTTCCGGGCAGGCCTCGGTAACCGCAAAGACAGTGATAAACGCGGCAGGTGTTTTTTCGGGGAAAATTCACGATATGGCAGCCCCGCCCGCGTTCCGCATCAACCCGAGGCGCGGCCAATACTTTATCCTGGACAAGTCTGAGGCAGGAATAGTAAACGCTACGATTTTCCCATGCCCGGCAAAAATCGGGAAAGGGATCCTTGTGTCCCCTACTGTGCACGAAAATGTGATCCTGGGGCCCGCGTCCGATGATCTGCGGGACAGGGAAGATGTAGGGACGACCGAAGAATGCCTGGAAAGCGCGAGGACAGGCGCGATGCTACTCGTGCCCCGGATAACGACGAGGAACAGTATCCGGACGTTTTCGGGGATCCGCGCGGAACCCGATACAGACGATTTTATCATCAGGGAAGCGGAAGGGTCGCCCGGTTTCATCGATGTGGCGGGGATCAAATCGCCGGGCCTGACTTCTGCTCCGGCTATCGCGGTCTACGTCGCGTCTTTATTGAAAGAGAAAGGGCTGCCCCTGCGTGAAAAAGACTCTTTTGATCCTGTTGTAAAGCGAAAACTGTTCATTGAAATGACGGAGGAGGAGCAATCCGCCTTGATACAAGCCGACCCTCGTTACGGCAGGATCGTTTGCAGATGCGAAAACATCACCGAAGGGGATATCGCGGACGCTGTCAGACGCAACCCGGGCGCGGCCACGATGGACGGCGTAAAGCGCAGATGCCGGACCGGCACGGGCAGATGCCAAAGCGGGTTTTGCGGCCCGAAAGTACTGGAGATCCTGGCAAGGGAACTCGGCAGGGAACCGGAGGAAATAGTTCTTGAAAAAGAGAATTCATATATACTCACCGGAAAGACAAAATAATGGAAGACGGTAAAATGGAGTATTATGACATCGTAGTGATAGGCGGAGGCCCGGCAGGGCTCGCCGCGGCCATCGAGGCAAAGAAGCAGGGCACGGAAAAAGTCCTGATCATAGAAAGGGATATCGAACCGGGCGGCATCCTGCAGCAATGCATACACAACGGATTCGGTATCCATGTTTTCAACGAGGAACTCACAGGACCTGAATACGCACAGCGCTTCATCGACATGGCTCTCGAAGAAAAAATCGACATCTTTTTGGATACGATCGTTCTCTCCATATCCGGCGACAGAAAGGTCAAGGCCTTGAACAGCGGCGGCGTGATCAATATTGCCGCAAAAGCCATCGTCCTCGCCATGGGCTGCAGGGAAAGAGCGAGGGGCGCGATCGGGATACCCGGCGACAGGCCGTCAGGTATTTTCACGGCCGGCACCGCCCAGAGATATATCAATATTGAGGGATATATGGTCGGCAAAAAAGTAATCGTCCTCGGCGCGGGAGATATCGGTATGATCATGGCCAGAAGGATCGTGCTTGAAGGCGGGGAAGTGATCGCGGTGCTGGCGCGGGGCAATATCGTCAAAGGCCTGACGCGCAATATCGTACAATGCCTTGATCACTATGATATCCCTCTGCTGTTAAATCACAATATAACTAAAATCAGCGGGAGAAGACGCGTGGAAAGCGTCACGGTCGCGGCGACGGATGAGAAAAAAGAAGTGATCCCGGGAACGGAGCGGGAGTATGAATGCGACACGGTCCTGCTGTCCGTAGGACTTATCCCCGAAAACGAGCTTTCGAGAATGGCCGGGATAGAGATCGACCGAAAGACAGGCGGCCCCATTGTCAACGAAAGCATGGAAACCTCCATACCGGGCATCTTTGCCTGCGGTAATGTGGTGCATGTCCATGATGTTGTGGATTTTGTCACGGTTGAAAGCAGGCGGGCGGGGGAAAACGCCGCCCTCTTTGTCAAAGGCGGGATCGCAGACGAGATCAAATGCGGGATCGCAGGCGGGATCAAAGGCGGGATCGCAGACGGGATCAAAGGCGAGGTCACAGGCAAGGTCAAAGGCGAGGTCGCAGGCGAGGTCAAAGGCGAGGTCACAGGCGAGGTCAAAGGCGAGGTTACAGGCGAGTCGGAAAACATGAACGTCAAAGTGGCTGGAGGCATCAGCTACTGTGTGCCCCACAGACTGAGATATTCCGCCATGCCGGAAAAGCTTGACCTTTTCATGCGGGTCGAAGACATATATGAAAAAGCGGAGATCGTGATCAAGAACAGAGGCAGCGAACTCGCGAGGTTCAAGAAGCTGAACCTGACTCCGGGAGAAATGGTAAAGCAAAGCGTTAAAAAATCCTTGTTTGAAAACGCGGCCGGTGATGTAGAGATTTCTCTTGAGACTGGAGGCCGGACATGACGGACGGGACAAAGGGCATTATGGACAGGACAAAGGGTATGATAGACGGGACAAAGGGCATTATGGACAGGACATTGGTTTGTATCGTATGCCCCTTAGGGTGCAGGCTTAAAGTAACGGGAACGATCGACGATCTCCAAGTGGAGGGCAACAAGTGTGAAAAGGGTATTTCGTACGCCTTTGACGAGATCACCAACCCTGTACGCGTGGTATGCACCACCGTTAAAATATCAGGCGGCATCCATAGAGTGATCCCTGTTAAAACAGATAAGCCGATCCCGGAAAAATACAAATTGGACGTTGTGAAGGCGGTGAAAGACATTACCCTTACGTCGCCGGTCAAAATGGGTGACGTCATAGTGTCGGATTTGTTCGGGACCGGCGTCAATATCGTAGCCGAGAGAGACATGTAGTCGGCGGTGCATTTTCGGCCCCCTAACCTGTTTGGAATCGCTACATCAAAGTGTCGGTAAAAATTGATTTTGACAGTGGCAGGGCTGTTTTTAAGCACGAAATTGAGGTTGGGGAGTAAGCGAACCCTCTTAATGCATTGATTTTCACAATATTTCGCCTTTTCACGGCCTCTTTCTCATCTTTTGAACGACATGTTACCCCCCAAGCTCAAATTCTTGCAATTTTCACGGCCCTTCACTGTCAAGGAGCCATGTTTGTCTGCCTCCGCTATTATCCGGCGGCGTGATCTGTAACGCGGCATCCCATACAACACCCCAAGCGTTGCGGACAACACCCCAGGCGTTGCGGAAACACCCCAAGCGTTGCGGAAACACCCCAAGCGTTGCGGAAACCCCCTTGACAGGCAATACAGAATATTGATATCATATTGATATCAATAATATATCATGTTCGGGTATTGCGAACATGGAAATGTGAATCGACTTAGGCGAACATGGAAGTGTGAATCGACTTAGGCGAACATGGAAATGTGAATCGACTTAGGCGAACATGGAAATGTGAATCGACTTAGGCGAACATGGAAGTGTGAATCGACTTAGGCGAACATGGAAGTGTGAATCGCTTCAGGCAATGACGGAGGTGTGAAATGGAAAACACGCAAATGGAAAACAAACAAATCGACGAAAAACAGGCGCCGTTCATCTCGGGCATGGCGATGCTCATTCTCGCGATACTGCTCTCGGCGTTATCGGCATTTCTGCTCGTTTGGGCGGTTGGCGGTTCGGTTTTCAACCTGTATTTCGGCATAATGCCGATACTTTGGCTGCCCGTCGCTGTTTGCTGGGCCGTAGTCACACTTCTCATACTCGGTTTGCGGATCCTGAAGCCGAACGAGGCGTACGCCTTAACGATTTTCGGCAGTTATCACGGCAGCATAAAAGAAGCGGGTTTTTACTTCGTAAACCCTTTCGCGGTCCCTACAAAACTGCGCTCCGAAGACACCGGCTACACCATCATGACCGGCGGCACGGCCATCTGGAAACCCGCGCAGAGAAAGATCTCGCTGAAAGCCACGACGCTGAACAACGATAAGCAAAAGATAAACGACCAATTGGGGAATCCCATAGAAATCGGCATAGTCGTGATTTGGCGCGTCATCAACACGGCAAAGGCGGTTTTTAACGTAGACAATTACAACCAGTTCCTGTCAACGCAATGCGACTCTGCCTTAAGGAATATCGTGCGCATGTATCCGTATGACATACACGATCAGAACGGGGTAGACGACGCGGACGAACTCTCGCTCCGCGGCAGCAGCCGGGAAATCGCGGAACAGATACGGACGGAGATCCAGGACAAAGTAGAAGTCGCCGGACTCGAAGTTATGGAGGCGCGCATTACGCATCTTGCCTATTCGCCGGAGATCGCGGCCGCGATGCTGCAGCGCCAGCAGGCGTCAGCCATCATAGACGCGCGGGCTCTGATAGTCAAAGGCGCGGTCAGTATGGTGGAGCAAGCCCTGAATGAGCTGAGCGAAAACAACATCGTAGAGCTCGACGACGAACGCAAAGCCGCTATGGTCAGCAATCTTCTCGTCGTTCTCTGCGGCAACAAGGATCCTCAGCCGATCGTCAATAGCGGATCGCTGTACTAAGCGAACCGGGTGAAACGCCATGCCGCGCGAAAAAAAGACGCCGGCCCCGGCCAACGCCGATAATACCGGGGCCGAAAAAAAGCAGATCCCTCTTCGGCTTTCAAGCAGGCTTTACGCGGATATCGCCTCTTGGGCGGCGGATGATTTCCGTTCCGTAAACGGACAAATCGAATACCTCCTTCACCAATGCGTTGAAAAGCGTCGAAAAGCGTAAGGAAGTTAAATCCGGAAATCAGCCCCGTTAGTGCACAAAATGGGCGCAAAGTACGAATTCGGAGGCCGGATGAGGCCGGAACCCCCGAAATCGGGCGAAATCAGGCCTATAATGGTAATAATTGGCAGCGAATTCGTACTTTGCCCCCAATTCGTGCACTTTTAGACGGTGTTTTCATACAATTGATTTTTTACGTCGAATGCACCGTCGTTTGTCGAATGCACCGTCGTTTGTCGAATGCACCATCGTTTGTCGAATGCACCGTCGTTTGTCGAATGCACCGTCGTTTGTCGAATGCACCATCGTTAGGCGGATACGCTCCGTTTTTTAAAACATAAAGGTTCATTTACAGCCAGAGCGCCCGGCTTTCGCCGGGCGCCCATTTCAGTAAATTTACATGCGTTAGATACTCAGATGTTCAGGTACCAAGATGCTTAGGTACCAAGGTGCTCAGATGCTCAGGTACTAAGGTGCTCAGATGCTCAGGTACCAAGGTGCTCAGATACTCAGAGACTCTTGATATATTCCACGAGCAGGTCTACGCAGGCCTCCATATCCTTTATGTCGACGACGCCTACCGCTGAGTGGATATAGCGGGACGGTATCGAAATGCCGCCTGTCAGCACGCCGTCGCCGGCGAGTGAAATCGACCATCCGTCAGTCGCCCCGTCCATCAACACGTCGCGCTGATATTTGATGCCGTTTTCCTCGGCGACTTTTATCAGGTCCCCGGACAGTTTTTTCGGGACGGCGTTTCCGATCATTCCCATCCCGGGCGCCCAGTCAAATAATTTGACCGCGGCGCCGTCGCCGAGCCTCACGCATATCTGATGCGGCTCGATTCCCGGGGTGCCGCCCGCGAGTGTCACGTCCAGCACGATGGCGACGTCGGGTTTGATCCGGTGCGCCGCCACGCCCGCGCCTCTTATGCCGAGTTCTTCCTGCACAGAGCCGAGAGCGCAGACGCCGACGTTGTCGATATTTTCTTTGTACAGCCGCCGCATGACTTCTACCATGATGGCGACGCCGGAGCGGTCGTCTACCGACTTACCCGTATACACGGGACCGTCATTCAGGAAATAACCCGGGCGGTTGAAAGAAATCAGGTCGCCGAGCTGTACGCCGAGTTTCTCCGTTTCTTCCTTGCTCGTCGTTCCGACGTCGATGAAAAGATCGGGGATTTCCATTGTCTTCATCTTTTCGTCGCCTTTAAGGATGTGCGCGGGCTTGCCCCCTGTAATGCCGAATACGTCGCCCTTCTCCGTATGTATCGTAAGATCCTGGTCTATTACCATACGGTCGTCATGCAGGCCGAGCGGGACAAACCTTACTATGCCGCTGTCTTCTATGAACGACACCATGAAACCTAGTTCGTCCATGTGGGCGGAGATCAGCACGCAGAAATCCTTTTTCCCATTTTTGATGAAGAACTGATTGCCGAGAGCGTCCTCGAACCACTCGTCGCTGAAGCCTTCCATCTCCTCTTTCAGCAAGTCGGAAACGCTCGACTCGTAGCCGGAGACCCCTACGGCGTT
>Ga0123353_10005881_pt1 | contig 16217 bp, 15 predicted proteins | sample TergutLab28metaG_3_FD_92763 | JGI IMG/M metagenome (GOLD analysis project Ga0123353, IMG submission 92763) | Labiotermes labralis P3 segment gut microbial communities from Petit-Saut dam, French Guiana - Lab288 P3 | ecosystem: Host-associated > Arthropoda: Insects > Digestive system > Gut ... | reverse complement strand
TTTTCGTTTTTGAGGTAGGTATTTCCACTACCTTATGATTTGCCGCAATTGCATTACGCACTCGGGTCAAATAATCTGAAATCGGATCTGTATTCATTCTTTAATAGTGATTAATGATTAGTGGTTAATGATTAATATTAATTCTTAAATCTTTAAATTTTTAAATCTTAAATTGGTTACCAACTCGCTTTCCGAACGCCTGGAATGAGCCCTTGGTTTGCCATTTCTCTAAAATTGATACGGGATATTCCGAATTGGCGAATATAGCCTTTCGGACGACCTGTAAGTTTGCAGCGGTTGTGCAAACGGATAGGATTAGAGTTGGGGGGTAATTTTTGCAACGCGATGATTGCTGCTTCTTTAGCTTCATAATCATTGCCATTGATAATCTTCTTCAACTCTTTACGTTTTGCAGCGTATTTGGCAATCAATTTTGCCCTCTTAACTTCTCTTGCTTTTAACGATTCTTTTGCCATAACTATTTCTGATTTTTAAAAGGTAATCCAAATTGTTTCAATAATGCCAAACACTCTTTGTCGTTGCGAGCGGTGGTAACAAATGTAATATCCATTCCGTTTATTTTTGCCACTTTATCAATGTCAATTTCGGGGAAGATAATCTGTTCTGGAACACCGAGTGTGTAGTTTCCTCTGCCGTCGAACCCTTTATCACTAATCCCTCTAAAATCGCGGATACGCGGGATTGAAACAGAAATAAGGCGGTCTAAAAATTCATACATTCTATCTCCGCGAAGCGTAACTCGCACACCAATAGGCATTCCTCGACGCAATTTAAAGTTAGAAACGTCTTTCTTAGATTTGGTAGAAACTGCTTTTTGCCCGGCTATCAGGGTCATTTCATTAATCCCAACGTCAATCAACTTTTTATCAGCGATACCAAATTTACCAAGTCCTTGGTTTAAGCAAATCTTTTTTAATTTAGGCACTCTCATTACGGATTGGAATCCGAACTGTTCCTTGATAGCAGGAACCACCTCTGTGTTGTATTTTTCTTTAAATCTTGGTATGTACATTACTTGATCTCCTCTCCTGTTTTTTTTGAATAACGAACTAATCTTGGTTTCGCGCCCGTTTTTTTGGGTTCGCCTAATCTACGCCCGATGCGCGTAGCGTTTCCTTTGTTATCTACTACCATAAGGTTCGAGATATGGATAGGAGCTTCTTTTTTCACAATGCCCCCCTTAGGAGTTTTGGCATTGGCTTTGGTGTGCTTCGACACCATGTTTACGCCTTCGACTAATGCACGGTATTTGTCGGTGTTTACTTCGAGCACTTTTCCATTCATCCCTCTCGAATCGCCGGCAATTACCTTTACATTGTCGCCTTTTTTAATGTGGATTTTCATTTTTCTTTTTTCTTTTTTGTTAATAATCAATTGGTCTTTGTCAATTGTACAATAAAATAACCCCTATTTTTTTGGGGGTGCAAAAATATAAAAATTCTAATATGAATAATTAGCAGGTGTTTTTTTTAATTAATCTAAATTTGCTTGCTCCCTATGCTTTGAAGTTTCTCCCTTTCCTCCATACTCCAAAATGCGCGAAACTTGCATAGAGTACCGGAATGAGTACTAATGTTATCAAAGTAGAAAATGATAAGCCCCAGGCTACTGTCATACCGAGTGCATTCCACATTTCAGCGCCTTCCCCTCTTCCAAGCGCTAACGGCAACATTCCCAACACGGTAGTTATGGCAGTCATTAAGATGGGGCGCAAGCGCGAGCGTCCTGCAGTAGCAACTGCTTCTTTGATCCCCATACCGCGTTCACGGCATAATATTGTATAGTCAATGAGCACAATTCCGTTTTTCACAACAATACCCACCAACATCACAATGCCTAACAGCGCCATCAATCCAAGTGCAGTGTTTGTAACGGCTAATCCTATGAAAACACCGGTAAATGCAAACGGGATAGAGAACATGATAACAAAGGGATAGGTAAACGATTCAAATTGCGAAGCCATAACGATATAAACCAATACTAATATTAAAGACAGCAGCAATATAATATCGCTGAACGACTCTTGTTGATCTTTATAAGTTCCTGATAATACTGTTGTAACGCCAACAGGTGTGTCTATCTCTTCTAATATATCTATGGTAGCATTGGCAATTTGGCTCAATGCGGCACCTGCGCCTACAATTCCCACTACTTTTACAACGCGCTCACGGTCTTTGCGCTCAATGGTTGGCGGTGTTAATCTTTCTACTACAGTTCCAAGTTCGCGTACTCTAATACCAAGTCCCTGAGCATTATACACCATTATATCTTCAATAGCAGCAATATTTTGGCGGAATTGTGGCGCGTACCGTACTCTAATATAATACTCATCTCCATCTTCGCGGTAGAAAGATGCGAGCGAACCGCTAAAACGGTTTTGAATGAACGAGGAAACAGTTGCCAAATTCAACCCTTTCTCCGCTAATTTTTGCCTGTCGAAGTCTATTTGCATTTCGGGTGCATATTCGGTACGGCTGATATTAACCTGGGTACATCCGGGAATGGCACGCATTTTTTGGGTTATTTCGGCAGCAAATTTGTCGGTAACATTAAAGTCATACCCATAAACTTCAACAGTTACGTTACCTCCTCCGCCCATACCGCCGCTTGCGTCAACAGCAAAAGTGTTAATTTCAGGAAATTGACCTAATCTCGCCCGAATCTCATCGGCAATCTCTTCAAGCCCTCGCTCCCGCTGGGTCTTTTTTACCATTCTAATCGTCATCGAAATAATGTGCGATCCGTTGTCTTGCAATCTTCCCCACGAGTTGTTTTCGTCGGGTTGTCCTACATTAAAATTTACTCTTATAATTTCAGGATATTTTTCACGCAATTCATTTTGAAAATCCAAAGCAAAAGCTCTTGTAATCTCCATTCTTGTACCAATCGGAAACTTGATATTGACTCCAATACGTGCATTATCCTGTGTAGGAAGAAATTCGGTAGGGATAATCTTCATCAACATCAACGAAGAACCGAAAATCAATATAGATAAAATAATTACAGTAAGTTTATTGTTTACCGACCAGTTTAACAGTTTTCCATATCCGGTATCTAACTTATCTAATGCTCTTTCAACAGGCGAATAGAGTTTTTTATACCATTTTCCATGTTTGTCGCCTTGTTTTAGCATATAGGCTGCCATCATGGGCGTTAGCGTTAGCGCCACAATGGTTGAAATAACGGCTGTAATACTGATAATCCAACCCATTTGGCGGAACAAAATACCTGCCAGCCCTTGCAGCATGGTAAGCGGTATAAAAACAACTAAAATTACTAAGGTAGAAGCAACTACCGATAAATAAACCTCTCGGGTTGCAAATACCGAAGCCGCACGCGGCTTGCTTCCTCTATCAATATGTTTGCTAATGTTTTCCAATATTACAATCGCATCATCTATCACCATCGCAATAGCGATACTTAAAGAGGATAAAGAGATGATATTGATTGTGTTACCCGTTATTAACAAATAAATGAAAACGGCTACAAGCGAAACAGGAATGGTGATGGCAATAATAAAAGTAGCGCGCCATCTTCCCAAAAACATCATAATAACAACGATTATCAATACCAAAATGATGACAATAGCGTCTTGTAAACTGTTTATAGTGTTTATAATACTTTCAGAACTATCCCAAACAGGAGCAAGTTTAACATCCGGAGGAAGTGTTTTTTCTAATCCGGGAAGCATGCTGTTTACTTTCTTACAAATCTCCACCGAGTTGGCGCCTGCCTGCTTTTGAATCACTAACAAAGCTCCTTGCTTTCCGTTGGTATAAACCTCCTGCAACCTTTCCTGAATAGTGTCAGCAACTACTGCTACATCGCGTAAAAAAACATTTCGATTGTTGAAACTGCTCACCACAATATCGTTCATTAACTGAGCATCCATAAACTCGCCTTGCACCCGCATGGAGTAGGTTTGTGTACCGACATCTATGGTACCTAACGGCAAGTTCATGTTTTCCATGCGGATTACTTGCGTAATTTGTTCAATTGTTAGCCCATAGGATTCTAATTTATGGGGATCCGCGTAAATATTTATTTCGCGTCTCGGCGCACCGGAGATAGAAACTGTCCCCACGCCGTTAATCCGGCTAAGCGGCGATGCAACTCTGTCATCCAAGATTTTATACAAAGCATTGGTACTTTCTTTGCTTTCCACCGAGATCATCATAATGGGCATGTCTGCCGCACTGAACTTGAAAATGAAGGGTTTGTTCACGTTGTTAGGCAACATCGGCGTTACCATATCCAACTTGTCGCGCACATCGTTTACCGCTTGTTCAATATTAATTCCATACTTAAATTCGAGCGTAATAATGCTGTAGTTTTCGCGCGAGTTGGAAGTAATATGCTTCAAATCGCTCACCGTAGCAAGAATGTTTTCGAGCGGTTTGGTTACGTTATTTTCAATATCTGAGGGACTTGCGCCATTATAACTCGTAAAGACCAAAATGGTATTACTGCCCAAGTCGGGCAAAAAATCAATCGCCAATCTTGATAATGAATAGACGCCGATGATAGCAATTGCCACATACACCAATGCTGTGGTAATAGGGTTTTTTACGGATTGTGCCGAGATATTCATAGAATTTTTTCCTGTTTTAAAAAGGTGGCGAAAATATATTTATTTTTCTATTTTTCTCAATTTTTGTATCTTTCTTAAAAAAGTGTGAAGTACTACAACGCGAATCACACATAAGCTACCTTTGAAAATTATAGAGAGATTTTGTCTCAAAAAAATTTAACTGTAACAAAAATAACGTTATTTTATATAATTATCATCCTTTGAAAAAAAAGTTAATTTTGCGGCTTAATCAAAAAAGGTGATAATCATAAAATAAAATGTTAAAAAAAACAATTAAATTATCCTGCTTGTTTTATTTAGCGCTACTGCTACCATTTGCAAGTATAGCTCAAGAAGTTCAAAATAAAAGTAACCAACTTAATTTTAGTGAAAGTGATACATTATCTTTTGTTGAAACTCATTTAGAAGATGAAGAAGATATTGATGAATTCGAAGACGATACCGGTGCTGACCAATCCATGATGTTTATTTATTTTAAGTGGATGGCCGGATATGGTCTTTATTCTAACTTTGATATCTTAAAAGTGCATTATGTACACGACCGTACCATTATTCCCGACACCATTGTTTTAGGGAATTACGTACATCCTGCAAAATACAAGGCCACCTCATTTTACGGTGTAAAAAGGCGCAGAGGCAAGATGCATTGGGGTATTGATATTCCATTTCCCGAAGGCACCCCCATTGTGGCAGCCTTCGACGGAATTGTGCGCGTTTCTACTTTTAACAATGGCGGCTATGGGAATTTAGTAGTGATTCGCCATGACAATAGATTGGAAACCTATTATGCACATTTAATTAAACGTTTGGTTAACCCAGGTCAAACAGTCAAGGCAGGCGATACTATTGGCTTAGGAGGAAATACCGGGCGCTCCAAAGGGAACCACCTCCATTTTGAAACCAGATATTTAGGGCAACACTTTAACCCAGCCCGTATTATTAATTTTGTAAACTACAAACTTGCCTGCGATACACTATACGTCGGCGGAAAAGTAATAAAAACAAACACTGATGTTGTGCTAAAATCAGACCAGGACGGGCAACCCATCGACCCATCAGCGCCAGTTTATATTACTGTTCGCAAAGGAGATACATTGGGTGCATTAGCCAAAAAGCATAGAACCACTGTGGATAGGATTAAGAAACTCAACAATATGAAAAGCGACTTCCTGCGCGAAGGACAAAGGCTACGGGTAAGGTAAGGGGTTACAACCTCCTTGAGATCTTTGGCAGTACCTCATCTTTCCATGTAGAGAAAGTTCCCTCTGTAATTTTCTTTCTTGCTGTTTTCACTAAATCTAAATAGAAGTGCAGGTTGTGGAGGCTACCTATCATCGGTCCCAACATCTCTTCCGAAACATACAAGTGCCGCAAATAGGCTCGTGTATATTCTTGGTCTGCAAATAATTCACTGCTTATATCAATGGGGGTAAAATCGTATTTCCATTTTTCATTTTTCATATTCATAATGCCGTCCCAAGTAAAAATCATGCCGTTTCGTCCGTTGCGGGTAGGCATCACGCAATCAAACATATCTATTCCCATAGCAATGGTTTCCAGAATGTTAGCAGGAGTTCCTACTCCCATTAAATAGCGCGGTTTCTCTTTGGGTAAAATGTGGCAACAAATATCGGTCATCTCATACATCAGTTCTATAGGTTCTCCTACCGAAACGCCGCCAATAGCATTCCCTTCGCGGTTTTGAGCGGCAATAAATTCTGCGGACTGTACACGCAAATCCTTATAAATGCTACCCTGCACAATTGGAAACAATGTTTGCGCATATCCATAAAACGGTTCGCTTGCATCAAAATGTGCACAACAACGCGCCAACCATTGGTGGGTAATCTCCATTGATTTTTTGGCATACACATATTCGCACGGATATGGCGGGCATTCATCGAAAGCCATAATGATATCTGCACCTATAATACGCTGAATATCAATTACTTTCTCCGGACTAAAAAGATGTCGCGAGCCATCAATATGCGACTGAAACCAAACCCCTTCTTCAGGTTTTATTTTGCGCTTATGGCTTAACGAAAACACCTGATACCCACCGCTATCTGTTAAAATTGGCTTACACCAGCCGTTAAATTTGTGCAGCCCGCCGGCTTGTTGCAGTACTTCTAGCCCCGGGCGTAAATATAGATGATACGTATTTCCCAGAATAATTTGGGCTTTCACATCTTCTCTTACATTCTTAATATGCAGCGCTTTCACCGCGCCTGCTGTGCCCACCGGCATAAAAATAGGGGTTTCAATGGCACCGTGCGCGGTTTCAATCACGCCCGCACGAGCGCTCGACTGGTGGTCAAAATATTGGCGGGTAAAATTCATTTTTGCTAATCAACTGAATTTGAATCTGTATTAAGACAGCATCTCTTTCGCTTTGAGAATGGCATTTGCAAAGAGGTCAATCTCTTCAAAAGTATTATAGAATGCAAAAGATGCTCTGACGGTTCCTTGTATTCCAAATTTTGTCATGATGGGTTGTGTACAGTGATGTCCGGTGCGCACGGCAATCCCAAGCCGGTCTAAAATGGTACCGGTATCGTAGGGGTGAACCTTTTTGAGGTTAAAAGATATAATAGCAGCTTTGCGAGGAGCAGTTCCAAAAAAATCAACTCCATCAATTTGAGCAAGTTTTTTGGAAGCATATTGCAACAGTTCCTGCTGAAATGCGGCAATTTTATCAACACCTATATTCTCGATGTAGTCAATAGCAGTTTTTAAACCAATAACATCGCCAACACTGGGTGTTCCTGCCTCAAACTTGTAAGGCAGCTCATTATATGTAGTTTTTTCAAAATCTACACGTTGCACCATCTCTCCGCCGCTCTGGTAGGGAGGCATGGCATTGAGCCATTTTTCTTTTCCGTACAATACCCCTACTCCCATTGGTGCATACATCTTATGCCCCGAGAAAGCAAAAAAGTCGCAATCTAATGCCTGTACATCAATTTTTTCGTGCGACATTGCCTGAGCGCCGTCAATCAAAACAGGAATATTTTTGATATGTGCTTTGTGAATGATAGTTGGGAGATCATTAATCGTTCCTAACGTGTTTGAAGTATGAGTAACCGCAAATATTTTAGTTTTATCTGTCAGGTAATTATCCAGCAAGTCCATGCAAAGCTCACCGGTTTCATTAAAAGGTAACACTTTTAAATGTGCTTTTTTCTCTTCACAAATTAACTGCCACGGAACAATATTAGAATGGTGTTCCATTTCGGTAATGAGTATTTCATCATCTTCATGAATAAATATTTTACCGAAAGATGAAGCCACTAAATTAATAGATTCGGTAGTTCCTCTGGTAAAGATAATTTCTTGATTTGAAGGCGCATTAATATATTCTCGGACGGTTTGGCGCGCTTCTTCAAAGAGCGCTGTTGCTTGCTGACTTAATCCGTGCACACCGCGATGAATATTACTATTAAACTGCACATAATAATTCAACAACGCATTAATTACCTGCTGTGGTTTCTGTGTTGTTGCTGCGTTATCGAAATAAATTAGCGGACGATTATAGATCGTCCGTTTTAGAATCGGAAAATCTTCACGGTTCATTTTTATTGATTATTCTTCAGCAGAATCTGCAACCTGTTCGGTGTTTCCACGTGTTGGCATATCGCGTCTAAACTCCTGTTTTGTCATAAAGGCTACAACCATACAGAGAACCATAATAGTTCCTGCCAATGTCCATGTAGCTTTTTCCAAAAAATCGGCTGTTTTACGAACACCCATAATTTGGTTGGATCCGGCAAAATTGGAAGCCAAACCTCCGCCTTTTGAATTTTGAATCAAGACAAAAAATCCTAATACAAAACAAGCTAAGATAATTAAAATGATAATAAGGGTTAACATATTAATTGCTTTTTAGTGATTACTTTCTTCTAAATTTTTAATTGTGTTTACTGAATTTTTCAGGTTTTCAATAAGGGCTGCAAAATAAGCATTTTTTTCGGGATTTTGCAGCATTAACTTTTTAATGATTTGAACTGCTTTCCCAATATAACCTTGGTCGGCATAAACAATTGCTAATGTTTCACTTATAAATTCAATATTTTCAATTTCACCAAGCTCTGCCAGATTAATTTCTGCGCTATGTTTTTCAGGATCGAACTTGATTTTGGGAATATTCTGCTGAAATTGCGCCACCAAAACAGCAATTTCATCAATATTTTCTCCTACTGTTTCGCTCGTTGTAAAATATTCCAATTTACAGTTATAAAATTCATTTCTATTGAGAATAGAGAGCAGAAGTTTTGACTTAAGAGCCATATATTTTTTGGGGTTTCTCTCTTGCAGCATTTTCAGATAGAAAAAAGTAACAAAATGTGAAGCAGGGTATTTTCGATGGTACTTTTCTAATAGAGCCCATTGCGATTCAGGATCTATTGGGAAATTATCGAAGTACTTGTTGATTTCTATTTTTCTCATTTTTTATTACCAGTTTACAAACGCTTTGTTAAAAATATCTTCGGTAATTGCGCTTACAATCTCTTGCATCAATCCTGCTTCAATAGAAGAAAAATTGAGTGCAGTTGAAAAATCGGAATAACGTGAAAATGTTTGTTCAAAGTTTAGGTTTTCTTCAAATTTATTTTTATAAGATACTCTAACAGATATAGTTAGCCTATTCATAGCCGCTACATCATTTCCTTGTATGGCAATAGGAGTTACGGAGTAGTTTGAAATGGCTCCTTCAAAAACATAGTCGGCATATTTCAAATCAATGATAGTAAGCGGTGTTTGAGTTTGAATCCTATCTTTTAACGCAGTAGTAAATTCCTGACTTAAATTTGGGTTTACCAACGAAGCATTATTTGGAAAAGTAGCCACATATACTGTTTTAGCATTAGGATGTACAGAGCCCCCGGTGAGAGAGAATTGTATCCGGCATCCCATCAAAACAAAAACCAAAGCCATACACAGTACCCCGTACTTCGCACCTCGTACCTCGCACTCCGTACCTCGCATCATTTGTTTGTTTTTTGTCATAGTTTTAAAATTTTGAGGTTTTTATCTTCATCTATATCTGTTTCTTCTTGAATTTCGATGGGTTGATAGTCTTCAAACTTCACGTTTTTTGCTTCGGGGAGGCGAGTTTTGCTGTTTTTCAGGTCGTAAACCAACATTTTGAGTTCCGCCACCTCTTTGGTTAAATCGGTAAGGAATTTATAAATGAGTTCACGCTCAAAAAACTGTGGAGGTGGTGCCTCTTTCTCGTTTACCACCAAAGCCGGAAGATTTGAAACAATGGGTGTAGCTAAATAGTTTATCAATATCTCTTTGTTAATAACGCGTTCTTTTTCAATAAGCGAGATCTGCTCTGTAACATTTCGCAGTTGCCTTACATTTCCCGACCATGCGTAGCGGGTAAGTTCTTCTTTGGCATCTTCGGTTAATTGCAACGGTGGAATTTGGTATTTGAATGCAAAATCGGTAGCGAACTTGGTGAATAGCAAAAAAATATCCTCTTTTCTCTCTCGGAGTGGCGGTATATGTATCGGCACAGAGTTTAAGCGGTAATAGAGGTCTTCTCTAAATTTGCCTTTTGTAATTTTTTCAGCAATATTTACATTCGTAGCGGCAACTACACGCACTTTTGTTTTTTGGGGTTTTGAAGACCCAACTTTAATAAATTCGCCATTTTCCAAAACACGAAGCAGGCGTACTTGCGTGGATAGCGGCAAATCGGCTACTTCATCCAAGAAGATAGTTCCGCCGTCGGCTACTTCAAAATAACCTTTCCGTGCTTCGGTAGCACCGGTGAAGGAGCCTTTTTCGTGTCCAAACAGTTCGGAATCAATAGTGCCTTCCGGAATTGCACCGCAGTTTACGGCAATATATTGCCCATGTTTGTATGCACTAAAATCGTGAATAATTTTGGGAAAACTCTCTTTGCCAACTCCGCTTTCGCCTGTAATTAAAACAGTTAAATCGGTAGCTGCCACTTGTACTGCAATATGAATGGCATAATCCAAAGCGGGGTCAAAGCCAATAATGCCGTAACGTTGTTTTATAGAAATGAGTTGTTTATCCATTTTAAAAAATCGTGGTGCAAATAAATATAATTTTGGGGATTTATATACGACTTATAAAACTTAAAAATTATTGCTTTCCGCTATCCTCCATAATACAGCGACACATCGGGTCCTAATGGCATCCCGAGTATGATCCAGCCTATCAGCAGGGCAACCCAAGCAATAGTGAAAGCAATTGTAAAGGGCAGCATGGTGGCGATAAGAGTTCCAATACCGGCTTTTTTATCATATTTTTGGAAATAGACAATAATCAATGCAAAGAAACTCATCATGGGCGAGATAACATTGGTAACGCTGTCGCCCACCCGAAACGCCGCCTGTGCAAGTTCGGGAGAGTATCCCAAAAGCATAAAGATGGGTACAAATATAGGTCCTATAATTGCCCATTTTGCAGAAGCACTTCCCATGAAAAAGTTCATAAACGCAGCAAATATCACAAAGATAATAACCAACGGGATAAGCCCAATATCGGCATTTTGCAATAATTCTGCTCCATTTATGGCAAGCAGTAGTCCTAAGTTACTCCAACGAAACCATGCTACAAATTGTGCGGCAAAAAACACTAAAACCAAAAAGGAAATTAGCGATTTAAAACTATCGCTCATTCCGGCAATAACATCGGCACCTTTTTTAAACTTTCCGACCGTATAACCATATACTGCGCCGGCAGAGGCTGTCATAAGAAACAGTATGGATATAAACCCTTTAAAGATGGGAGATTGCAGCACTGAGCCATCGTTGCCACGCAAGATACCGTTTTCGGGAATCAGGCAAATAGCAAAAAGAGCAAACCAGCCTAAGAAGATCCATCCTGCTCTTTTCAGCCCTTTTCTTTCCAAATCAGAGGGGCGTACAATTACTTCCTGCTCCACATCTCCGGTATATTCTCCCAAGCGCGGCTCTATCCATTTCACGGTAACAACTGTGCCTATTATGGCGATAATGAAAGTAGAGACAGCCATAAAGTAATAGTTTGCAGTGGGCAGTACGGTATAATTGGGGTCGAGGATATTTGCCGCTTCGGTAGTGAGACCTGCCAACAGCGGGTCAATAGTGCCGATAAGAATATTTGCACTGAATCCACCGCTCACGCCTGCAAAGGCGGCTGCCATTCCCGCAATGGGATTTCGACCCATCGCGTGAAAAATAACACCTGCCAACGGAATAATGAGTATGTATCCCAAATCGGACGCTACGTTGGAAAGCACTCCGGTAAAAATAACCATGAAGGTGATATACTTTGCCGAAGTTTTAAGCAGCAGGGTATTAATAGCTGCTCTAATCAATCCGCTGCTTTCTGCCACGCCTATTCCCAGCAGCGCCACCATAACAATGCCGAGCGGAGCAAAGCCCGTGTAGTTGTTTACCATATCAAGTATAATGCGATGAACGCCGTTGCGCGACATTAAATTCACTACATCAATCTGTTCGCCGGTGGCAGGGTGAACGCCGTGCCACCCCAAAAGCGAGCCTATGGCTGACAATACCAGCACTGTAAGTGCAAATAATCCAAACAATAAAGCCGGATGAGGCAGGGCATTCCCCCCTTTTTCAACATAATAAAAAAAACCTCTTTTAGGTTTTTTGGGTAGATGATTCATGCTTTTTAAACCTAAATTCTATAAAATTAATTTTGTTTCTATTTTGCGGCAAAAATAACTCTTTTTGAATAAAATATGGCATGGTAAAATAAATTAGCTTATTCCCATAATTTATTTTATTTTTGCAGCATGAAAAAATGGATAGAACGAAAAACAATAACATGGCTGTTGGAAAAGTAATTGCAATTTATAATAAAACATCCCTTGTATAATTCTTATAATGAAAATAATAGAGTTTATTACAGATAAAAAAATCGCAATTCTAGGCTTTGGCAGTGAGGGAAAATCTTCTTTTAAGTTTATTAGAAACTATTTGCCCAATAAGCATATAGCCATTCATGACCAAAATTGCATCGAGGTTTCTGACACAAACGTTACCATTATTTCCGGCGAAAATTATCTGCAAAACCTGAATAGTTACGATATTATTTTAAAAACACCAGGAATTAGTTTTGCTAATATCAACTATTTTATTGACCCCGAGAAAATCAGTTCGCAAACCTCATTGTTTTTACAATATTTTGGCAACCAAACTATTGGAGTTACCGGAACCAAAGGAAAAAGTACAACGGTGTCATTAATTCGGCATATTCTTCAACACAACCATAAAAAAACTGTTTTAGCCGGAAATATTGGAATTCCCTTTTTTGATATGATTGAAAGTATTGATAACCAAACTATTGTTGTTGCAGAGCTTTCGGCACAACAGTTAGAGTTTGTACATCATTCGCCACACATCGCCGTTCTACTCAATTTGTATCAAGAACATTTAGACCATTTTAACTCGTTTTCAAGCTATATGCAGGCAAAGCTGAATATCACAAAATATCAAAACGAAACAGATATGTTGGTGTATAATGAAGATGATGAATGGGTTAAAAAGCTAATAACCCAACATCATTTTATTCGTAGCTTTTATCCTTACACAAACCGAATCAAATACAACGCCGCCCGTACCATCTGTAAGATATTGGGAATTTCCGACAACGCGATTGAGGCAGCTATCGCCACATTTATTCCCTTAGAGCATCGGCAAGAGTTTGTGGGAGAGAAGCATGGTATCCGATTCTACAACGATTCTATCTCAACCGTTCCTGAGGCTACTATCTATGCATTGCAAACTTTAGCAGATGTGAATACGCTCCTGCTCGGCGGTTTTGACAGAGGAATTGATTATGATATTTTGTATGATTTTTTGGAAGAAAATCCGGTTGAAAACAGCGTTTTTATGGGACCTGCCGGAATACGAATGAAAACCGAATGGGCAACCATAGGTAGAGACGTAGCGCACCACGTCTCTACAATGGAAAACGATATGCAGGAAATCATCCGCTTTGCGATAAAAAACACCCAAAAAGGGAAAATTTGTTTGCTCTCCCCTGCCGCCGCCAGCTACGACTGCTATACCAATTTTGAAGAGCGCGGCAAAATGTTTAAACAGTGCGCTTTACAACCATTTTCCCTAAAATCTTATAATTCCTTTAATATTGATGTGAATTGCGATGATTTTATTTGCATTAATAAAACTGAAGAGTTTGAATATCTGTTTGAAAAACAAATATTTAAAAACAAATTCTTAATTCTTGGAGGAGGCTGTAATCTTTTATTCACCAACAATTTTCCTGGTACAGTGATTCACATCAATACAAAAGGAATTAACATTATTGACCAAACCGATGATTTTGTTATCGTTGAGGTAAGTGCTGGCGAAAATTGGGAAGATTTTATTAATTTTTGTGCAAAAAACAGCTTTTTTGGCGTAGAAAACCTGTCTGGCATACCAGGAAAAGTGGGCAGTTGTCCTGTGCAAAATATCGGCGCTTACGGTGTTGAGGTTAAAGATGTAATTAAAGAAGTACACGCATTGGAAATCAATAGCGGAAAAAAACTTGTACTCTCAAATGAGGATTGCAAGTTCGGATATAGAGATTCTATTTTCAAAAACGAACTAAAAGATAAAACTATCATCACTTCGGTAGTGTTTCATCTTTCAAAAAATGAAAAATATAACCTTAAATATAAAGCGTTGAAAGATGAATTGCAAATATATCCCACCATTTCTTTGAGGCTTATTCATGAAAAAATTATTGAGATACGTAGCCGTAAATTACCTGACTTGAAACAGATTGGTTCAGCGGGTAGTTTCTTTAAAAATCCTGTTATACCAAAAGAAAAATTTAAGGAATTACAAAAAAAATATCCGCAATTAACCTGTTTTAAGGAAGATGAAAATCATGTAAAGTTGGCGGCAGCGCAACTTATTGAGATTTCGGGTTGGAAGGGTTTCCGCAAAGGCGATGCAGGTGTTTATCCGCACCAGCCTTTAGTTTTAGTGAATTACGGAAATACAACAGGCGAAGAGATTTTGCATTTGGCAAAAAAAATACAGCAATCTGTTTTTGAAAATTTTAAAATACAATTAGAATGCGAAGTACAAGTGATATGAAAATACGATTTTCCACAAAAGAGGACATCCCCGCCATACTTTCTCTTATTAAAGGTATTGCCGAGTACGAAAAATTGCTGCACGAAGTAACTGCCACTGAAGAGATATTACATGATTCTCTTTTTGTGAAGAAAGCGGCAGAAGTGTTATTGGGAGAAAAAAACGGGAAAATCATCGGTTTTGCGCTTTTCTTTCACAATTTTTCTACATTTACCGGCAAGCGCGGGCTCTATTTGGAAGACCTGTATGTTTTACCGGAATATCGTCATTTAGGGTTTGGAAAGCAGTTTTTCTCCGAACTGATGAAGATTGCTCAAGAGCGCAACTGCGGAAGAATGGAATGGATATGCTTAGACTGGAATACACCGGCGATTAAATTCTATAAAGAACATCTCGGAGCGATCTCTTTAGATGATTGGACGTTGTATCGATTATCGGAAGAAAAAATTAATAGAAAAAAATATATTCCGTTTGAAGTTTAGAGACTCACTATATCTTATGGGTTAATTAATGTTGCCTTTGTGAAGAGTATTGTGTTTTTTTGTGAAATCAGTTTTACAAAATAGATACCGCTTGGAAGGTGAGGTGTTATTACCGTTTCATTACTATTAATTGGGGTTTGGTAAACCACACGCCCCGTCATATCCAATATTTCGGCGGATTGCAGAGAGGTTGCCCTCAAAGGCGTTGCACGCAACGCCTCTACAGGTTGTTTAATGTATATGGAATTTTGATAACTGTAAATTTGTATGCTGCTTAATTCGTTTTCATCAATATTGATAATTTCTTCTTTTGTTACCTTAATGTCAAAATCTTGTTTATAGTCTTCGCCTTCTGCTATCCCGTTTACAATGGTTGCTCTCACTACTGCCACTCCAGTATCTGTTGCATTGAAGATATTGCCTGTTATGGTAGCACACGTGGTACCTGCTGATTCTATACTCCAAATAATAGTTCTGTTTGTAGCATTTTCCGGAATTACTGTTCCTGTTAGTGTGAGCGGTACACCGGCTAAAGTGGAATCAGGGAGGTTAGTGATATTGGTAACAGGCACAATGACAGGATTTTCCTCTTTTGTTCGCACTTGCAATTTATCCATACAGAAATACATGGGTGCCACAGGTCCTGCGCTGTTTTCAACGGTTGTTGCCATAGTGCAGTAGAACCCGCTAACCTTTCCCAACGAAGACAAATCCACCCACTCCCACTTAGTGCTTTGTGTAAGTTGGTTGTTTTCAAATGAAGCAAAAATATGCTCTACCGATTTTTCACTTTCTGATCCGTCTGGATTATATCCATGTATAATAAGTTTGAAGTAATCGCCCTCCTGATTAAGCGGTCGGGCAAGTCCTGAACCATATAAATTAGAATAGTATGCCCAAGGATGAATATTTACATACATGCCCACCGCTTCATATTCTTCATCATCATCTAAAAGAATTTGAAAACAATGGGTGGGTTCATCAAGAGGGCTCCATTCTCCGAACATCTCCCACCATTCAGGT
>Ga0123353_10005880_pt1 | contig 16218 bp, 1 predicted proteins | sample TergutLab28metaG_3_FD_92763 | JGI IMG/M metagenome (GOLD analysis project Ga0123353, IMG submission 92763) | Labiotermes labralis P3 segment gut microbial communities from Petit-Saut dam, French Guiana - Lab288 P3 | ecosystem: Host-associated > Arthropoda: Insects > Digestive system > Gut ... | reverse complement strand
GTCGACGTGGACGGTGTAGGTGGTGGAGGGGACGTTGGGGTTGGTGACGGTAATAATAACGTCTTTGCTGCGGGGGACGTAGCCGGCGCCGGTGATGGTAATAGAACTGGTGTTGTCGTAGGCGACAGCGGCGATACCGAGGGAGATGATGTGGCTAAAGATGGAGACGGAATATTCGAGGGTGTCGGGGTGGAACTCGGGGTCGAAGTCGAAGGTGCCGTAGCCCATGTCCAGCGAGCGGAGCTTGGTGGAGTTGGTTTTGTGGAAGTTGATGACGTAGGGAGTGGTGGTGGAGCCGTCCTCGGAGATGACGTAGATGGTGTGGGAGACGGTGCCGAAGGAAGTGACGTAGGTGCCATCGCCAGAGACTTGCTGGTCTGGGCGTCCGGGGGAGGTCTCGATATTGACGGTCTCTTCGTAGTCGAGGTAATAATCGTAGCTAAGGGTGGTGGGGTTGAAAGTGGGGGAAAGAGGCTTGCCATCGACGGTGATGCCGGCGAGGTAGGGGTAGGCGGAGGGGGCGCGAGTGAAGTTGATGCGGTAGATGGCGATGTTGCCGGACTGGGAGATGGCGACGATGGTGTGCTCGGAAGTGCCGCTTGGGACGGTGATGTTGCCGGTACCGGTGAGAATGGTGGTGGTGGGCTTGATGGGAGTGGCTTCGAGAGTGGTGAAGCCGTATTCGGAGTCGAGAGTCATATTATATGTATATGTGCTGGGGTCGAAGTTGCCGGAGGTGAAGGTGCCGTGGTCGACGACTAAGTCAAGGAGGCGAGGGTCGGTGTCGAACATGTCCTCGACGGTGATCTTGGCGTGGCCGCCGAACTCGTTGCCCTGGGTGATGTCTTCGCCATCCGGGGTGGGCATCCAGGAGCTGCCGGGGATCCAGTTGGGCAGGAGGAACTCGACGCCAGAATAGTGGACGGGCTGGTCGGTAAAGACGAGGTTGCCGGGGATGGAAGTGTCGTCGAGAGCGTTGGCACCGGTGATGCCAGAAACAAAGGATGAGCCGCCAGAGCCAGAAGCGTTGGTGGAGGCACCCTGGACGGTCTGGGCGTAGCCACCGAAGTAGCCGCCGCCGGAACCACCGGCACCGTTCATACCGTTGGTGGTGTTGTTGCCGTCGCGGCCAGTTTGGCCGAGGCCGAGAGCAAAGCCAGCAACTTGGGAGCCACCGCCGACAGCTCCGCCAGCGAAAGTGAGGCCGATGCCACCGTTGATGGTGCCGCCGTAGCCGCCAGCGCCGTTGGCGTTGTTGGCGGAACCGCCACCACCGGCGGCGACCATGATACGGGACTTGAGAGAGTCAAACTCGTTCCAGATGGTGGGCTCGGAAGTGGGGACGAGACGGATGTCTGAGGCGCCACCGCCACCGCCACCGGTGGAGTTGGTGGTGTAGCGATTGCCGCCGTTGCCGCCGCCGTTCCAGCCGCCATACCCTAGGCCGCCGTTGACGACGCCTGCGCCACCGCGACCGCCGACAAAGATGTAGAGGGTGGAACCTTTGCCAAGCTCGAGAGTACCGGCAGTGTAGGCGCCGGTGCCGCCGGGGTAGGCAGGCCAGGCGGACTGGCTGCCGGCGCCCCAAAGTTCGAAGCGATAGCGACCGTCGGCGGGGGCGGAGAAAATTTCGTAGTGACCAGTGGGATCGTAGTGGAGTTCGTCGCCGGGCTGCATGGTAGAGTCGATGCGCTCGTCGGCGAGGTAGGTAATCATGGCTTGGCCGTGGCCGTCGTTGCCAGTACCGAGGAGATTGTTGATGCCGTTTTTGCCTGGCATGCTGATGACTTGCTCGGTGATGCCGTTCCACTCGACACCGATACCAGAGATCATGCGGCCGTTGACGAATTCGAGGCCAGAGAAGTGGACGGAATTGCCGGGGGTAGGAGCACCGTTTGAGTCGACGGCGATGGCACCAGTGAGGCCAGAGATGAAGGATGAACCACCAGAGCCGGAGCCGACAACGCCGGAACTACAGCTGCTGCCGCCGCCGCCGTAGTAGCCGCCGCCGCCGCCGCCGCCGTAGGCGTTCTCGCCGCGACCACCGAGACCGAAGGATCCGGAAGTGTGGTTGTCTCCACAATTGATGACTACAGCGCGAGCACCGCCTGCGACTTGGGTGCCGCCGGCAGCGTTGGTGAAGGCTGAGGAACCACTGGAGCGGAAGAAACTACCTGAGCCGCCAGTGAGGGCACCGGCGAAGCCGCCGGGAGAGCCGGCTGTGGCCGTGGCTTTAGTATAGCTCGATGCACCACCGCCGCCAGCGGCGACCATAACACGAGAGCGGAGAGAGCTGGCAGATGTGCCGCCCTCGAGGCGAATGTCGGTGGCACCTCCACCTGCACGAGCAGCTTCGTCGGTGGTGTTGATGGCCGGGGCAGGGCCGCCGCCGCCATAAGTACCAGTAGGCCCGAGGTCGTCGCCGGATTGGCCAACGTTGACGTAGAATTTGTCGCCAGCGCGGAGAACTACTAGGCCTTCGGTGTAGGCACCGTAGCCGCCTTGTTTCCTGTTGGTGTTGACGGAGTCACCGCCGGAGGCACCCCAAAGTTCGACACGGTAGAGACCGTCGCGGGGGGCGATCCAGACTTCCTCGGTACCGGAATAGCCAAAGACCTCGACGGCATTCCTCACAGTGACGTAGCGGGTGAGGGTCTGCTGAGGCTTACTGGGATAGTTCATGGTGTAGGTGATAGTGTAGAGGCCGGGGACGTTGGTGTTGACGTTGCTATTAATAACGACATAGCCTTCGATGTTGGTGCCGTCGCCGAGACGGGCGAGGATACCTGGGTCGGTGAAGACGCTGCTCCAGGAGATGGACATTTGCTCGTCGCCCTTCATTTCGAAGAGATAGTCGAGGTAGGTGATGCGAGCGAAGCCGTCGCCAGTGTTGCCGAGAGTGGTGGAGCTAGAGGGTGCGCCGGTGGCGGGCATGGATTGGTTGCCATTAAGAGTGCTGCCACCGACGAAGTAGGAGCCGGAGTAGTGGATGGGCTGGTTGGTGTGGATGAGATCACTAGAAGTAGAGGTGGAGTCGACGGCGTTCATGCCGGTCAGACCAGAAACGAAGGAAGAGCCACCGCCGGAACCAGAGGTGCCGGTGGCGCCGCCGCCGGGGTAATAGCCGCCGCCGCCAGTGACGCCGCCGTTGGCGATGCCGAAGTATGAGTTGGCATAGGAAGTGGACTGGCGGGCTCCGGGAGCGGTTTGGGTGCCGCCAGCTGTGCCGGCACCAGCGCTACCGGTGAGGCCACCGCCGGCGCCGCTGGTGCCGGTGGAGGTGGAGCCGCCGCCGCCAGCGACGAGAACGCGGGACTTTAGAGAGTCAAAGTTGTCCCAAGCACCACTATTCAAGCGAAAGTCAGTGGCGCCACCACCGTTACTGCCGCCGTTGTCGCCGGTGCCGTTGTTGAAGCTCTTTTGGTTGGCATAGTTGACATTGCCGCCACGGCCGACATAGACGTAGATCTGTTCGCCAGCCTGGAGGCAAGTCTTGCCGGAGGCATAACCGCCGCGGCCAGGTGTGCCGGTGGTGGCGATTCCGGAGCCGCCCCAAGCTTCGAGTTGAAAGCAGCCGGTGAAGGGTGCGGTCCAGAGCTGGGGCTCGGCGGAGAAGGTGAAGGTGTCGTAATTTTTGACCTCTACAGTGCGAGCGAGAAGGAGGACTTCGCCAGTGGGGGCGGTGTAGAGATACTGGATGATGTAGGTACCAGCGGCGGAGGGGTTGACGGTACCGGAACTAATTACCAGATGAGATTGGTCAGTACCGGTACTATCGAGAAGGATAATTCCCTGCTCGGCGTAGGTCTCGCCGAGGTGGAGGGTGAGGTGGAAGTCGCCGATCATGTCAAAGGCGTGGGAAGAGGCGGTGACGCGGGCGAAGCCGGTGCCGTCGTTGCCGATCATGACGCCGAGGCCGTCGAAAGTGGGCATGGGCTGGTTGCCAGCGTAGCTATGAGTGGCGACGAGGGTGCCGTCGAGATAGGAGGAGCCGCCAGAGCCGCCGGAAGCAGTTCCGGTGCCAGCTGCAGTCTGGGCGAGGCCGCCCCAGTAGCCGCCGCCGCCGCCGCCCACGCCCATCTGGCCGCAAGCGACGTTGGTGCCTACGCGGCCAGTTTGGCCATTGCCCAGAGCGTTGCCGGAGCTTAAAGTGGCGCCAAGAATTGTCGCGCTGTTTTGGTTGATAGCGTAGCCACCGACATCGGTGCCGCCGTAGCCGCCGTTGCTAGTCATGCCAGTGCAGGGGCCGACTGCGCCACCACCGCCGCCGCCGGCGACGAGGAGACGGGAGTTAAGGCTATCAACTTCGTTCCAAGCGCCAGGAGTAGTGGTGGGAAGAGTGCGGAAATCTGTAGCGCCGCCGCCAGCTGGGCCGCCAAGCCCGCCGGTGAAGGCATTGCTGCCGGCGCCGCCGCCGTTGTAGCCAGCGGCACCGCCGGTGACGCCGCTGTTGGCGTTGCCCTTGTTGCCGACGTAGACGTAGACGTATTCGCCTTCACTCAAGTATTTGTAGCCGGAAGCGTAGGCGCCTTTGCCGCCTAGAGTCGAGACAGTTGTGCCGGTACCGCCGGCAGCTCCCCAAGATTCGAACTTGTACCAGCCGGAGTAGGGGGCGAAGAAGGAGCGGAAAGTATTGGTGACGTCAAACTCGTTGGTGACGGTGTCGTCTTCGACGGTGACTTCGCGGCTTAAGAAAACGCTGCCGCCGGGGAGGGGCAGTTCGTAATCCAAAACATAAGTGCCGGGGGCGGAAGTGTCGACTGTACCGGTAATAATGACTGTGTCTTCGACTTCGGCGCCGTCGTAGTGGGCGGTGACGCCGGGATCAGTGAAGGTGCTGTGGCGACTGACGTACATATGATTGGCGCCAATGAGGTCGAAGAGGAGGGGGACTTCGATGACGCGGGCGTAGCCGGTGCCGTTGCGGCCGAGGGCGGTGCCGCCGGTGGGGATGGGCATGAGGTCGGTGCCGGCAATCATGGCGGTGCCCGTAAAGGTGATGCCGGAGTAGTGCCGGGAGCAGTCGGGAGCAGTGGTATCGCCTTGGACGCAGTTAGTGAAGCCGCTGGGTTGGAGACGGGGATAGGAGGAGAGGTGGGACTGGATGGCGATAGCTCCGGGGTGGCCGGAGATGAACGAGGAACCGCCGCCGGCGCCGCCGTTGGGGTGATTGCTGGCAAGACCGCCCCAATAGCCGCCGCCGCCGCCGCCGACGTCGGCAGCGTAGCAGGCAGATTCGCCAATACCGAAGCGGTAACCGCCAGTTTGAGTACCACCGAAGCCGAGACCAGCGCCGTTGGCACAGGAGGACGTATTGATGCCAAGGGCAGGAGAGCCGATTTTGATGATGCCGTCGATGAAGGCGTTTTGGCCGGAGAGGGTGCCGCCAGCGCCACCGCGGCCATCGTTGTTGCCGCCCCAAGTGCCGGTAAGATCGTCTCCCCCACCGCCGCCACCGGCGACCATGATGCGAGAGCGGAGGGAGGGGGCCTCGTTCCAGATAGTGCGAGCTGAGGTGGGGACGAGACGGAGATCAGTTGCGCCGCCGCCGCCGCCACCAGCAGCCGTGGCAGAACCACCGCCGTTGCCGCCGCCGTTCCAGCCACCACCGGCGAAGCTAGTGGTGGTGACAGCGCCGGCGTTGCCGACGTAGACGTAGATGGATTCGCCACTACGGAGGAAGAGAGACCCTCTAGTATAGCCGCCGCCGCCGCCGGAAGAGGCAACATTGGCGTTGGGGGTGCCGACGCCACCGCGGCCACCCCAAAGTTCGAATTGATAGATACCGTCGCGGTAGGCAGTGAAAGCCTGGTATTGGCCGGTGTAGGCGAAGTCGCTCATGAGGCCGGAAACTTCGAAGCCGTTGTCGCAGATGAGATTGACGGTGTTGGCTACGCCGTAGAGGTAGACTTTGTTCTTATTGGTGAAACAGTTGGCGTTGATGATGGAGCTGGTGCTCTCGGTGGGGAAAGTGATGTCGCCGACGTAGGTGAGGTCGCCGCCGAGGTCGAGGGTGGTGAAATCGCCGGTGATGAAGAAGCGGCCGTTGCCCACCACAAGGTCGCCGTCGGCGTGGAAACGAGCACCGCGGCCGATGGTGAATTTGTCGTAGGAAATTGTGCCGGTACCAGTCTCATTAGTGTAGGCGTTGGTGGTGGCGAGGGTGGTGTTGTTATTCACGACATAGAGATCGCCGTGGGTAGAGGTGAGAGTATCAAATATATATACGGTGCCGGCGGCGGAGCAATAGTTGACGTTGGCGGTGGAGGCGTCGCAGATGGAGGCACGGGAGGAGCTGGCGGTTGGGGTTTGGGTGGAGGTGTTGGCGGTGGCGGTATAGACAGCGACGCGGCCGCCGGAGCCGGAGGAAGTGCCGGCAGCGGCATAACCACCGTTAGCTTCAATTGTGCCGGTACCGGCGAGGGTGTCGGCGGTGATGTAGACGGAGCCGCCGGAGCCAGTGGCGTCGCGGCCAGGGGCGTCGGGTTTGGCGGCGCCGTTTGAATCGATAGAGCCATTGTTGGTGAGAGTGCCAGCAACTTCGAGGCGGATGGCGCCGCCGCCCGAGAGACCCATGGTGTCGCCACGGCCGCCGGACCCCAAGTCGGTGGGCTGCTTGATGTCGCCGTATGCTAACCCGCGGGTGATGTTGGTGGCGTTGGCCACGCTGGACCAGTAGCCGGCCTGGCCGCCGTAAGCACCGGGAAGTTCGAACTGGACGGCAGTGGCGGTACCGGAACCGGGGCCGGAAATGCGAGTAGCGTTGACAGCATTGGAGCCGGGGTAGCCTTTGCCGAGGGCGGTGACTTTGGCGCCAGTGCTCAGGTAAAGGTCGCCGGAGATCTGGGCGTGGAGGGTGTTGGCCTTGTTGTTGACGTAAGTGGGATCGAAAGTGTTGGCGCAGTGGGTGAGCTGGGAGGTGTCGCTAAGCGTGACGTCGCTTGCTAGGAAATTGGGGGTAGTAACGGTGCTGATGCGCCGAACTGGATCGGTAGCGGAGATGTCGGTGACGGTGGCGTTCTGGTTGCAGAGACTTAGAGTCGCGGAATTGTTGAGGGAGGTGGGGCCAGTGACGGTGAGGAGTTTACTGGTGTTAAGGGTGGAGGTTTCGTTCATGGTGAGGGAGTTGAGGCTGAGATTGCCGAGAGCGTTGACGACGAGGTTGCTGGTGGTAGTGAGAGAGTTAAACGAAATATCGGCGCCGAGGTAGAGGACGGCACCGGCGGTGGTGCCGGCGGTGTCGATGTTGGCAGCTGGAGTGAAGCAGTTGGTGCCGAGGGTGAAAGTGCCGGTCATAATAATGTTGGTGGGGAGGATGCAGGCGTTGACGGTAAGGGCGGAAATGTTGCCGGCGAAGGTGTGGGAGGAGTAGTCGAGGTCGGAATCGAGATAGAGGCGGCCGCCTTCTTGGACGGTGAGGTTGTCATAGGAGACTTGGCTGGGGGTGGGGTAAATAGTCTCGCGGGTGTAGGAGCGAGTAGTGGCGGTGGTGGCGTTACCGTTTTTGATGACGAGGTCGCCGTAAGTATTCATGACGTCGTTGTATATATAAATGGTGCCGGCAGCGGAGGAGTAATCGTCGGTGCCGCTACCTAGGCCGTACTGGGAGTTGATGCCGTTGCGGGCAAGGATATTGGCAGTGGGGAAGGTGTAGCTACTGGTGGTGTGGATGGCGATGCGACCGCCAGAACCGGTGAGGACGAGGGTTCCAGAAGCGGCGCCGCCACGGGCGGTGATTTGGCCGGTGCCGGACATTTGGTCGGTGGTGATATTGATGCCGCCGCCGGAGCCGGTGGCGAAGAGAGAGGTGTTGGAGCTGGATGCGGCGCCGTCAGCTTCGATGGTGCCGTTATTTATTATGGAGTTCGCGATATTGAGGAGGATGGCACCGCCGCCAGCAAAGCCGCCACCTGCGGCCGAGGACGAGCCGCCAGAGCCGAGGTCGGTGGGGCTCCTGAGGTCGCCGTAGCCCCGGGCGCGGTGGGGATCGTCGGTACAGAGGGTGTCGGGATTGCAATTTAGGCCACCGTCGCCGCCATAAGCGGCCACGCCGTTGTAGCCGGTGAGGTTGGTACCGAAAAGGTTGCTAGGGATGACCGGGGTGCCAGGGGCGGGGGTGGCGACATTGTAGCCAGATAGGCCGGGATAGCCCTTGCCGGTGGCGGTGATGCGAGTGCCGGTGTTAAGGGTGAGAGTATCAGCCTCGATGTTGAGCGTGTTGATGGGGGTGGAAGTGCTGTAGACGGCGTTGGCACAGTGGGTGAGCTGGGAGGTGCCGGAGAGAGTGATATTGTCGGCGGTGAGGTTGGGGGTGGAGGTGGTCTGGATGCGCTTGATGGGATCGATAGCGGAGATGTCGGTGACGGAGCCGTTCTGTGAACAGAGGTTCAAAATAGCGCTGTCTTGGAGGGTGAGATTTTCGGTGAGAGCGAGAGAGCCGGTGATGTTGGTGACGAGGTTGCTGACGAGATGAAGGCTCTTGGACGAGACGTTGCTAGCGACATTCATGACGGCACCGGCGGTAGTGCCAGCGGTGGTGAGGTCTAGACCGGAGGCGAAACAATTGGTGGTGAGAGTGAAAGTGCCGACCATCATGAGATCGGGACTGTTGACGCAGCCATTGACGGTGAGCTTGCTGATGTTGCCGCTCCAGGAATGGCTAGTGTAGGTGATGTTGCCAGGAATGAGGAGGCTGCCACCGGTGGTGACGTTCAAGTTGTCGTAGCTGTAATTTGTAGCGGTGGTGGTCTCGCGGGTGGTGCGGGGATTGGCGACGACGGTGCGATTGCCGTTGGCCACGATGAGATCGCCGTGGGCGCTAGTGAAATCATCGAATAGGTAGAGGGTGCCGGAGGAGGCGGCGTATTCGCCGGCAGTACCCCAGGAGGTGCTAGCCTTGCCACCGACGCCGGAGAAGACCTGAGGTTGGTTGGTGAGGGTGTAACCTTTGGCCGAAGAGTTGGTGGTGTGGATGGAGATGCGGCCGCCGGAGGCAACGCCGGAGACGTGGGCAACGTTGTTGCTGACGTCACCGCCGCTAGAGAGAATTGTGCCGGTACCGGTGACGTTTTCGGCCGTGATGTTGATGGAGCCGCCGGAGCCAGCACCCACGTAGTGGCCGGCGCAGGTGTTGCCGGCGCCGTTGCTGTTGATGGTGCTGGTGTTATTGAGCGTGATAGTGCCGAGAGTGGTGATCTTGGTGGCGCCGCCGCCAGCGTAGGCAGCGAAGCAAGCGTTGGTGCCGTCGTTGTGAACGTGGCCGCCGGAGCCGAGGTCGGTAGGGCTCCTTAGATCGCCGTAGGTGAGGCTGATGCCGTCCCACATGCGGTAGTTGGAGACGTTGGCGGCGTCGCCAGTGCGGCCGCCGGATTGGCCGCCGTAGGCACCGCCGGTGATGTGACCGGTGCCGATTATGCTGACGTGATCTGGCGTGTGGATGCTGGGGTCGATGGCGCCGCCAGTGGCGATGGCGCGGCCGGGGTAACCTTTGCCGGTGGTATTGATGCTGGCGGTGTTATTGAGTGTAATGTCGCCGGAGACTTGGAGGTCGAGGGTACTAATAATGTTGTTGGTGAAGGTGGGGTCGTAGACGGGGTTGGCGCAGTGGGTGAGCTGGGAGGTGTCGTACATTTGGATGCTTGCGGCGGTGAGGTTGGTGGTGGTCACTGTGCTGATGCGTTTGACTGGGTCGGTGGCGGAGATATCGGTGACGGTGCCGTTCCTGGAACAGAGATTTAAAATGGAAGCGCCCTGGAGGGTGAGATCGGTGGTGGTGAGGGTACCGCCGGTGATATTGAGATTGGTGGTGCCGGTCAAGGTGGCGGCCCCGCTAGTAGTGAGGTTGCCGGTTTGGTTGATGGCCAAAGTGCCGGTACCGGTGGTGGTGAACGAGTTTAGAGTGGAGGGGTTTGCAATATTAATAGTGGAACTATTGCCGGTAACAGAGAGAGAATTGCCATTGCGAAGGCTGGTGGCATTGATGGTGGAGAAGGGCATGTTCAAATCAATTGTGCCGGTACCGGAGTAGAGATGATCGACGGTGAGGACGGAAGTGTTGGCGGCAAGGGTGCCGGTGATGGTGAGAGAGTCGGAGTTGAGGCGAGTGGGGAGGATGAAGTGGCCGCTGGTGGCGATGGTGAGGGAGTCGTAGAAATATTCGGCGGGGATGGGGTAAATAGTCTCGCGGGTGTAGGGGAGGTCGGCGTTTTTGATGCGGTTGTTGCCGGCGATGAGCAGGCTGCCGTGGGTGCTGGTCGGGGTGTTGAAGGTGTAGACGGTGCCAGCGCCAGAAGTGTAGTGATTTTGGACGGCGCCGACTTCGGTGTTGACGGCGGGGTTGAAGGCGGTGGGGGAGTTGCTGAAGGTGTTTGAGGTGCCGGTGTAGATGGCGATGCGGCCGCCGGAGCCGGTGAGGACGGAGGTGCCAGCAGATGTACCGCCGTTGGCGGTGACTTGACCGACGCCAGTCATGGTGTCGGCGGTGATGTAGACGGAGCCGCCGGAGCCGGTGGCGTGATAGTTGGCGTTTGCGGTGTTTGCGGCGCCGTTACTTTCGATAACGCCGTGATTGATGAGGGTGCCGCCAACATTGAGGCGAATGGCGCCACCGCCGGCCCAAGTGGAAGCGGCGGTGCTGCTGCGGCCGCCGGAGCCGAGGTCGGTGGGGTGCCGGAGATCGCCATAGCCTACCCCGCGGTTGCTGCCAGTGACCTGGTCGCAGCTGGTGGTGGGATTGCAGAAGAAGCCGCCGTCGCCACCGTAAGCACCGGTGATTTCGACATTGACGGTAGAGGCGTTGCCGGAACCGGGGGCGCCGGGGCCGGTAGTGTTGCCTACGCCGAGGTAACCTTTGCCGGTGGCGTTGATTTTGGCGCCGGGGTAGATGGTGACGTCGCCGGAGACGTCGATATCGAGGGTGTTGACGGTGCCGCCGTTTGCGGTCCAGTCGGCAGAAGATTGGCCGCAGTGGGTGATCTGGGAGCCACCGTTTAGGAGGATGCTCGTGGCCGTGAGGTTGGTGGTAGTGGTGGTGCTGATACGCTTAATGGGATCAGTGGCGCTGATGTCGGTAGCGATGCCGTTGCCGGAACAGATGTTTAAAATAGCGGTGTTGGAGGCGGAGAGGTCGCCGGCGAAGACGGAGCCGTTGACGGTGACAGTGGTGGTGGAACCAAAAATATCGAAATTGGCGGTGTCGGTGGTGAGATTGCCGTTGAAATTGATGGAGGTGTTGCTGGTTGGCTTGCCGGCGAGAGCAGAGTTGGCCTCTACGATGGGGGCAGAGACGCGGACGGCGCCGTTACCTGGGTTGCCAGTGGCGTTAACACCGGTGGGAGAGGGGAAGACGTTGGCACCACTTAAGTTGCTGGTGCCAGTCAGATAATATTCGTCACCGAGGAGATAGCCGGCGGGGACTTGTGTAGCGGTGGCGGCGCTGAAAACGTAGCTGGAGCCGCCGCCGCCGCCGCGGTCGTCGTCTTGGCTGCCGTCGGGGGTGGAGCCGCCGCCGCCATACCAACCGCCGCCGCCAGCACCGGCGTAGCCGCCGCTAGCGTTGACGCCGTCACCTCCTATCCCGAATGAACCGCGAAGAGAACCAGCGGCTGTGGGAGTACCGCCGGCACCACCAGTACCGTAACTGTCGGTGCGGGTTTGGCCGCTAGTGCCACCGGCGTAGCCACCTTGCTTGTTGGCGGCGCCATCGGAGCCGCCGCCAGCGGCGACGAGAACACGAGCATAGAGACTGTCGGTATTGATGCGGATGTCGGAGGAGCCGCCGCCGCCGGGGAGACCACCGGGGCGAAGGCCGCCGCCGTTGTAGCTACCACCAGAATTGCCGGAACCACCGGCACGAAGATAGAGGATGTCGCCAGCGTTTAAGTAGACAGTGCCGGAAGCGTAGCCGCCCAGGCCGCCCATACTGGCAGTGCTGCGATAGCCGCCCTGGGCACCCCAAGCTTCGAGGAAGTAGTTTCCGGTAACTGGAGCAACGTAGACAACGGGGCCCCCGGTGTAAGCAGCGTAAACGCTGTCTCTTGCAGTGTCGATGTGATCAATATTGGTGTTACCGTTGACGGTGAGAACGTTGTAGCCGTCGTGAGTGAAGAGGTTGTCGGCCGTGAGGTTGCCACTGACGAGGTAACGGCCGCCGCCGAGGACGAAGATGTCGTTATAGCGAGGATTGAGCTCTGGGTCGATGGTGAAGGTGGGGACGGCGAGAACGGTATTAGTGAGGCTGCTGTTGTTGATGATGAGATCGCCATAGGTACTGGCGCCAAATTTTTGATAAAGAGTACCGGAACTTGCGACTGCGGCCATGGTCATAGTGCCGCCGGAGCCAACAAAAGCGGTGGGAAGGCTGGTGGAAAGGTTAATAACAGAGTAGAGAGCGATGCGGCCGCCGGCACCAGTGCCGACATTTGTTCCGCCACCAGTACCGCCATTGGCGGCAAAAGTTCCGGTACCGTCGATGACGGCGGCGTCGATGTAGATGCTGCCACCAGAGCCGGTGACGTAATTGCCGGCATTGGAGGCGGTGGCGCCGCCATTGGCGAGGATGGAACCATTGTTTGTCAGAGTGCCGGCGACTTGGAGCTTGATGGCGCCACCACCTGCGGTGAAGCCGGCGGCGACGGAAGTGCGGCTGCCGGAGCCGAGGTCGATGGGCTGCTTGATGCTGCCGTAGGAGAGATTGTAGGGGGTGAGGTCGGCACCGGCGTTGTAGAGACGGGTGGAGCCGCCATAGGCGCCAGGGGTGGCGACAGAGCCAGAGAAAGTGAGGCGGCCCTGACCGGAGCCGGGGGCGCCGGGGTTGTTGTTCAGGGTACCGGCATAACCTTTGCCACTGACGTCGATGCGGGTGCCGGGATAGAGAGTGATGTCGCCGGTGGTGGAGATGTTGAGGGTAAGGGGAGTGTCAGTGGCGGCGGGGTTGGTGGGGGTGGTGATCTGGGAGGTGTTTGAGAGAGTGAGGGTGCCGTTGATGTTCAGACGAGTAGTGACCGGGGTGGTGGTGGCGACCCAGTCGGTGCCGTCCCAGATGAGGGTGCCGGTGTTGACGCTACTGACCGTGAGGATGCTGTCGCCGGCGAGGTCGAGCGAGCCGATCTGAAAAGTGGTGCCGTCTGGGATGGTGAGAGTGGGCATATTGGGGGTGGAGCCGGGGATGAGGGCGAGGCGGCCGGAGGCGGGGAGGCCGTTGCTCCAGTTGCCAGAGTCGGCCCAATTGGTGCTGATAGTGCCGGTCCAGGTGGTGTCGGGGGGGTCGCCGGGGAGGGCAAAGGCTTGAGTCGGAGATAAAATGAAGGATACCGCTAGAAAAACTAGGGTAGCAAAAAGTGTCTTTAACGCATCGAAAATATGCCTAGCGGCCTCTTTTTTCACTCTTACCTCACGTGTTTGTTATCGCTTATGATTATATAGGAATCCCAGCAAAAAGTCGACTTAAAAATCGGGATAATTAAGAGGAATTATTCAGAAAAACCGCAGGAAAGTTGGACGGTGATATCGAAATCGTTTTTACTGAAGGGGCTTTGAGGGTAGATGGTGGCTTGAGTTTGGGCGAGGTCGCATTTTTCGTCGGTTTTGTTGTTGACGAAGGCTTGAGCTTCTTTGGCGGTGTCATAGTTTTCTGAACTGTAGCGAGAAAGATTGTCGAGGTTGATCTTGATGCCGGTCTCGGTATATTTGGCGAGGAATTCTTTGAGCTTATCGTCGTCGTAGGCGGTTTCAAGTTGGGAATAGTAGAAGTTGGCGTAGAAATCGGATGCGAGATCTCGGAGCTTGGTTTCGAGTTCGGCTTGGTTGGACTTGCCTATGACAAGGACAAGAAAAAGGGCGACGGCAGCGGCTACGACGATGACGGCGCCGATAGCAATGAGGAGAGCTTTTGGCTTGCGACGGGGGGCGTGCTTGGTGGGAGTTACGGGAGCTTCTTCGGTCTCCGCGGAAACTGCTTTTTTGGGCTCTGCAACTTTTTTTAGATGGTTTTGGCTTGGTTTTTTCATAATAATTTGATGACCTCCGATATTTCTTAAGATATTATACCATGGCTTCTAGTTAGCTACTGCGGTGAATGTGATCTTTTGCCCGTAAGATGAGCAAGGAGGCAGGGGTGGCTGACCGTCTCTGGCGGCGAAATTGACCCTGGTGTCGACTGAGGCGGGAGGATCTGGGGAGGAGAAAGTGGGGGCTAAGCTGGAAGCGATCTGTGTGGGGGTGGTTGGGGCAGGTGTCCAGCCGTTTGAGTTAAGGGATGTGCCAAGTTGATAGCCCCAGGCTCCGAGGTCAATGGTGTTTCCGGATGTTGATGGGACGGTAAGATTAGAGTCTTCTGCGCAGATTAGATTGGCGCCATTGCTTTCGATAAATAAGCTGTAGCCAGTAGGGTTGTTGGTGGCAACTCCGATTGTGGTGTAGCCGTCGTCGAACGGCACGCTTGGGTTGACTGAGAGTTTCACCGAAGAAGAGGCGTTAACGCTGATGTAGCTGGGAAGGCCGTACAGGAAACCGCCCGTGGAGCGACCGTAATCATCTAGGGTTGGCGTGATGGCGCCGCCGCTGTTGGGGTCGACTGCGACGGCCATAGTGGCGGTTTCCTCGCTGTTATCGACCGTAATGGATACTAGTCCTGTGCCGTGGGCGGCCGTAGTGCAGGTGATGCTGTCATTCGTAATGTCTGTTGACGGGTCCGAGATGGCGCAAATGGCTGGTGTGCCATCGATGTCTAGTGTGACTGTGACTGGCAGACTGGGGGGGGACGAGTCGCCTAGGGAAATGAAGTTGTAGCCGATGATAACAATGGTATCGCCGCCGTCTATGGAACCGGTTGCTGGTGTGACGGCGTAGATGGTGAGCGGCATACGATAAGTGTAGGTATTCGCGAGAGTAGCAGTATAGTCATTGATTACGACGTCTATGTCTACGGTGCCTTCACTGTGAGCCGGGGGAACGACAACGATGGTGGAATGATCTACCACGGTAACTTTGTCGGCGGGAACGGTGGTGCCGCCAAAGATAACGGTGGGCGGTGCTAGGCTGGACAGATCACAGAAGAATGGCGACGCGGACGCTGATGGATAGAAGACGTTGTGTAGGGTGTCGAACATGCCACCGATACCGCCCTCCGAACATACTGGCACTAGGTTGCGATCGTCGGCCGTGCCGTCTTTGTCGATGGTGAACCCGTATACCTTGCCTTTGATACCATCGGTGGTGCCGCCACCGTTGTTGGCGCGGCCGAGGTAGATGTTGTAAGCAGTAGAGGGTGGTGTGCTGGGGGAAAGGATATTTGCGTTGAAAGCATTCGAGCTGACGGCAAAGCTAGCGGAGGTGCCGTTAGCGTCTAGCATGGCGGTAATGCGACTGCCAGCACCTACGGCATTGCCGGCTGTACGGGAGGTGTTGCCGTAGTAAGCCGTGGGCGGAGTGAAGCCATCGTCGTTTAGGGAGATCATAAAGTAGTCGCCAGCTACGACTACGCCGGCGGCATACATGCCACTGTCTCGTTCGACGTCAATCATCATTTTGGTGTTGCCGAGCTGATTGACGCCAGTGTCTATGAACTGTGAGCCGTCAAACTCCAAATAGTTTAGACCGTTGTACTGCTCCGAGCCGTCTGAGTAGCGAGGAGCGGCTACGATATCGGTGCCGTAGATAGTGACGGTGCCGTTGGCGTCATAGCTAGCGCCAAAACCAGTACCTCCAGTGGTGGGGCCGAGGTTGGATGATGTGCCGATTATCTCGTGCTGGTAAGTATAGATGTATGGATGGTGATAAACGCGATTGCCAACGACGACGATAATGTCGGTGCTGCCGGCGGTGTTCGGCGGTGCGTAGAATGAGATATTGTTAGCATCGATAATCTCGATATCGCCCAGGTTGATCTGGATATTGCCGATGACGAGGCTGTCGATACCTAGAACGCCGCCCGGCGCTAAGCCGTTGCCGGTCAAAGTGATGATGTCGCCGCCAACGGTAGAGCCTGATTCTGGGCTGATGGCCGTGACAATGGGCTCGCCGTAGACTAAGACGGGACGTGACGTGAAAGAGAGAGAATAGTCGTAATTGCTGATGCTAGGGACCAGTTCTACAATGGTTGCATCTTCAAAGATTGGCGGTTGGTAGGTGAAGGTGTGGCTGGAAGTATTGGTGTCCCCGTCATAACCAAATGGGGCATCGAAAGTGAAGGAGCCCCCGTTGCTGAAGACTCCTCCGGCG
>Ga0123353_10005879_pt1 | contig 16221 bp, 7 predicted proteins | sample TergutLab28metaG_3_FD_92763 | JGI IMG/M metagenome (GOLD analysis project Ga0123353, IMG submission 92763) | Labiotermes labralis P3 segment gut microbial communities from Petit-Saut dam, French Guiana - Lab288 P3 | ecosystem: Host-associated > Arthropoda: Insects > Digestive system > Gut ... | reverse complement strand
TCTAAAAATGCAAAACTGAAATTATACTTCTCAGTAATTAGACCAGTAGTCACATATGCATGTGAAACATGGATATTAAAAGATACAATAACCAACAGACTAATGGTTTTTGAAACGAAAATATTTGGCCCAACCTATAAAAATGGATCCTGGAGAATAAAAACTAACGAGGAATTGGATAAACTAATAAAACATGAGAACATAATAAACTTCGCCAGAGTGCAAAGGCTAGGATGGTATGGCCGTATTGAAAGAATGCAAGATACAAGAATGGTCAAAGCAATACACGCCTGGAAACCCATTTCAAAGAGGCCAATGGGGAGACCAAAGATACACTGGGAGGATGATGTTAAAAAAGATATACAGAAGTTAAAAGTGCCAAATTGGAAAACCCTTGTCCAGAAGAGAGGAAGATGGAAGTGGGTGGGAAGGCCAAAACTCCGCACTAAGAGTTGTAGAGCCATACTAAGAAGAAGAAGAAGAACAGGTACACATCTGTTCTATGTGTCTCCAGTAAGCCTTACATGTTTACATGCTTGTAACCTACCCTCGTTCATGTACCTGTTGCTGCTCACACTTATGTTTCGATTCATTACATGTCAATTTTTAAGTTTTCATAAATACGAATGTAGGGGGTTAGCCAGAAAACAGGCGACTTTAAAAGTTTCACAACTCATTAAACTAATTTATTTAGAAACCGATACCAACAATGCTGAAGCACAAATAAAAGCATCTCATTTGATACTCACGTGATTTCTCCTCATGTCCTGAAGGTACAGGAGGCGCACAAGTTTGAAAGTAGGGCACTCGCTGCTATGGGCAGCATACTGATCCATTAACAGAGGTACATACCTCTTCTAGCAAGCCATTTTCATCTCGAAAGAGACCAGCTACTCTCTGTACAATCTTCCAGTCATCCATGCATTTTTAGATTGGTATTATCACATGAGTAATGCCTCAAACATTTCAAGCAACGTAGCTTTTCAAATTTCTGAAATTTAATAGACAGAGCTCTTTGCTAACATCCACGCTGCAACATTTCAAAACTGTCACATGGCCGTTATACCCCACCCCTCCCGGGTACTTCACTCCCTTTAACGCTACAGTTGTCTTCGGGTGTACATTATTAAAAAAAAGTTACTTTTGTCCTGTTTGGAAATGCCCTCCAGTTCATACTAGACGCCGATTGGTTTCACATTTTCTTGCCACTTCTCTGCTGAATCCAGGACTGGTGAAGCGCCTTCTACACTCATTGAGTGCCATGCAATGTTATGCCTCTTTTTGAAACGCTGCAGTTGAAATATTTAAAATTAATTCCCATCTTCATGGCTATTTCATTACTGTTTGTCCAGCCACTGCAAGACCATTCTTTCATGTATGGCAAAACCATTCAAACAGCTCATCTTCCACATTGCCATGTTTGGCGTCACAATTTCTCATTCATTTTGAAATACTGCACCTTGCACAGCCTGCTGTTAATTCTGATTTTGTAACTGTTTATAAGAGTGGGAGTCCATAAGCCTGGGCTATTTCACTTTTACTTCTTTCACTTTTGTGCACTTCTCTAATCACAGCCAGTCTTGCCTGTGTTCTTTCTCTTGTTTTCACTCATACTTTCCACACTATGTGGAACAAACGATTACAAATACAAAAATATGACAGGACGTGGTGGCATTTCTCAATGTACAAAACATGTGTTTTCATCACCTCAAATTTCATGGCAGGCAACAACACACATCATGACTTATGTTTGCTTCATGTGGTTTTGTTGCACAACAGATAACACGATCTGAAAGGCTGAAGGAATTTCCGAGGAGTGTAGAATGTATGTGCTAGTGAGTTTGTTCAAAGAAGCATGAGTTTACACTAAAATAACTCTAAATAAAACAAATTTTAGTCACTCTTGGGCAGAAAAACTACTTTAAATTTAAAATAAACAGTATTTCGATTTAACCACTTTAATTTACATTAAAAGTCCCATAATTTGAGCTGGGGAATGACATTTCCTTCAAATTAACTGATACCAAATTAACAAGGTTTAACAGTGCTGGCTCAGCTGTATGTTATTTCCCTCTTGCCTAATATCATTAATCCCAAGTACATTCTGTAACAGACAAAAGTGATTCTTCAATCTACACCACGGGAATGTGGGAGCAGCGTACTCTTCTCATCCGTTATGAAGTTTGCTGTAAGCAGGGAAAGACAACCAGACAATACATGAATGCATACAAAACCCATAAAAACATACCTGTGTGTATTACTAACCACCAAAATGAAAATTAATGTAGATAAACAACAAAACAGAATTTCTTGCTTCTGCCATAATGTAATTCAGGCCTCTGCTTCTCTTGGATGTTACAAGGTCTAGGTTGGTATTTATTTACCAACTACAACCAACTAACAAATAGCAACCTATGCCACAGAACATCCCAGACAGTGAAGGTAATATAGACATAAGCCATAAAAATATACCCTAGACAGAACCCACCTGAATATCCTTCATGTAGGCAAAACCCAATGGAACATACTTCAGTGCTGACAAAACCAATTTCATCCCTCTTCCCCTGCATCATATGCAGCATACTGAAGTATGAGGAATGGGTATTTCAGGGTAGGAACAGGCCACTGGGTTCTGTGAGGAATAAAGTTAGAATGATTTTACATCGTAAGATCATCTAGTCGTCACAAGCCAAATGTACAGCACATATATAAATGACCAGGACCTTTGTTGATTCTCAATCAAAAACAGTGTCTTTACTTGCACAATCATATATACAGACATCCTGTAAAGAGTTCTTACAATATTAACGTTACCATGATAATTTAACTGTCAGTATAATATGAATACAACCCTCCTACATGTACACCCTCTCATACTCCAAACACAAATTTCTATAAGAAAATATATTCAGTAAGAGAAGTTATAAATCACTCATTCATTCCTGTGCAGCATAAGGGCTGGCAACAGGACCACAATAAAACAATGCTTGGCTGTATACAGTGAGGAAAGTGCAGAAAACACATGATTAACCTGTCTTAACATTCTCTCTCCTGTAACAAAAATAATTTTATTCATTGATGGGTTAGGAGTTTTTAAAACAACTGGGCACTGAATGAAGTTGCTGAGATTGGTAACAAGAGTAAAAAATATGGTGAAATTTAACAGAGGGACCAAACATTACCCCAAGGAGTCTCAGGGAAAACTCATCAAACCTGTTACCTGTTCCATATATGTCTGGTCCATTAGGTCTATTACACTCCGAATGTTTTTTATTTGTACCTTTGTGAAAAATTTATTAATGTCATGATGTTTGTACTCACCTCCATCTGGTATCAAGGTTAAGAAAGAGTGGAGCCATACCTCAACTCCACCTACATGCCTTCAAGGCATCTGCAGGGAAAACTTCATTGACTTACAAAACATATTTTATACATAATGTGTAGATACCTAAATGATCTTTCCCCTTTGTCAAATTTTACATGTCTAGGTCAGTTTATCAGTAAGCACCATCAAAGTAAAAAATTTTCTGCATGGCCAACTAAATAGTAGGAACATGTGGAAAGAGTGGATAAAGAATCCTATCCTAGTGCCACTGTCAAACCACAAAAGCAAAAATGAAAGAGGAATGTTGGAAGACCAAAAAACAGATGGAAGCCATTGGTCATATCCTTTAGGATGATTAACAGTCTTACAGTTCTGTGCTGATATATTAAAAGCCAGTTTCCCTTGCAACTTGATGAAGAAGGAAAGAGTAACCATTTTAGTGGAAAATGAAGGGCTGACAGCCTGCAAATGCATGTGTCCCATAATTAGAAACACAACAGCAAGAGTCCAACTTATTGCACAGTCAGGTATTTGCACTAGTTGAAGAATAATTAAAAATCTTACAAAAATACTTCTCACCTACGGAAATGGAAAGACAGTCAGAGTAGGCCATAAGTACACCACCCCCTTGCTACTGAGTACACTGAGTCACTGCCATTAACTGATAGTAATACTGTCACAGTGAGTGAGAGAAATTTACTGTGAACTAGGTACAATATATAGGAAGACACTATATAACACTTTAAAATTAAGTTCAACATAATGAAAGGTAACTCACTGTACTTTACAAATACACAACAAAAATTACGAATAAAAGTAAATCTGTCAAAATCAGATATAAAAGACTTTTTTCCTTAACATGGAGGGAATTACAATTGTAAATATATACAGTATAAAAAGGACAATACTGCTGTGAGTCGCACCAATAAGGCCGGTGGAAGTAACACAGGTCACACCACATTGTGAACACAGTAACAAATGTCACACTACACTGTGAAAACAGTAATCAAGACACACCATAATGTTGCTGCATCAAAAGAAGATCACCTCTTCTTCAGATGCCTGGGGAGCAGGGCCTGTGGGTGTGTGGGGATGTGAGTCTGGGCTGTGAATTCGGGACCGGTCTGGTACTTTTGGGTACGTATTAGTACGAGTGGTGCCCTCGGTCCTGCTTGGACCCACATCAGAATTCTGCATCATGGCAGGGCTGCTACCAGTTCGTGTGTGACTGCTGCTAGAACTAAGCCTCTGGTACCCAGTGCCTGATCCACTGCTCCGACGGGAGTCAGATCCCTGACTCAACTTGAGGGGAAGCATCTGCTGCACTCCCCCAGTCATGGATGAGCTGAGTTTAGTTGCCAGTTTCAGAGGCAGCTGCTGCTTCACCTGCACATTTGGAGCCACTTTCTGTTGGTTGGTGGCACTGATGAGATTAAGGGGTAATGTGGATTTGTTGGGGCCACTTTTCCACTTGGATTCCAACTTGCGCCGAGGATCAATAACAGTGGTTGGAGATGAGACTGTGGATTCACCTCCTGTACTTGGACTTGAATCATCCGTGCTCTGACTAATGTTGATTCCTTGACTAAAAAGTGTATCCTCATGCGGCAGTGCTCCTCCAGTCACTGTGGGTAGACTGATGAGGATACCTTGGTTTGTCAGCATTTCCAGCTTCCGATACAGCTGCTCCCTCTGCTGGGTGACATCATGTTGTTCCGCTCGTACCTGGTCCTGAAGCATGTTAGTTTACTATAACACTGGGGTTCCTATAACATTTTTTAGGAAAATTTTGACCTTTAATGAAATGTTCTCCAGCAGACAGCCTTGTCAAGATGTGAAGGATTTCCAATGTTCCAGGGAATGAATCTGTCCCCATCTTCAGGGTGTTGCTGGTAGCTTGGTAGAACCACAACTGATAACTTGGTGTCCTACCCTGTGTTGTGTATAACTCTGTCCAGTCTGGGCACAGGATGAAATGGAATCCCTCTGATTCCATCCTGCGCCCAGGCTGAACGGAGATATACACAACACAGGGTAGGACACCTAGTTATCAGTTTTGGTTCTACCAAGCCACAAGCAACACCATTAAGATGGGGAGGAGTCAGTCTGTGAAATGTTGGAAGACTTCACATCTTGACATGTCTGAATGCCTGATAACATTTCACTCAAAGTCACCGCGAACGCTTCAAGAATAAAAATGGGATACTTGGAGGAGAGGAGGAGTGGTGGTGGTGGTAATAATAAAAGTGGGACATATGGGGAAAAAGGGAAAAATTTTAAAAATTAGTTTTTCCAAATGAGCTACCACTCATACATTCACAAGTGCTTTAAGACCACTATGTAAGACCCTTTGCAAATGTCCATTCATTATATTTTGATCTAACACTAAACAGATGACAAAATAAAGTTGTGCATATGCAGAGCAATATTCAATTGCATTAGGAAGGCAGACTGTATAGCACATACAAGCAGATGCACCCAGTCTGTGCAAGATTTAAAAAATCTGATTGTAATCACCACTAACACTTGTAAAGTGTATTTCAAAAACAGAAAACAAGAAATTATGATATCATTACAAAACATTTATTAGTCTGTAACTTATTCTTTCCATGATCTGGAAGAACCCTGTTCATCTGTTATGGAATACTTGTCTGGTGACATTTTGTTTTGATCACAACTTTCAGTTTCTAGCTTCAGTCTGTTCTTCTCATCTGACTACAGGGCATTCGATTTCAGCATTCAAACCCAGAACTGCAAATGAAGATTTAACCAAATAACTTATGTTCTTTAAACTTACACTTTCTTTCTTGAAATACTGGAACACATCACTCCATTTTTCATCAAAAGTGATGCCTGAATTCTCATTCCATTCTTTTGCCTGAATTCTCATTCCATTCTTTTAACTTCCCTGCAAGATATATCTTCACACATGAAAACTGTCCAACAATTCCTCTTCAACCAGAGTAAAATCTGTGTTAACAGTTTTAATTAAACAACAGTATCCTTGGACATATTTCCAACAAGGCACCTTCTTCAAGCTGATCGAATCCATGCAATGAAGAGGTGCAAGAAATGGAACACACCATTCTTGTATAAACCCAGTAAAAGTTTCATAGAAATGACCACAGTAGCTCTCAAATTCTTCGAAGGTTATTTGACCCTCTTCCTCTAATGCTTTTAGGTAATCTTGCAAAACAAATGTATAGAAACTCTCAGATTTTCTGCAAAGTGACTACACCAACAATTTATATAATTCACTTTTCACTTAAAGTACACTTGAGCTTTGCTTTTCAATATTGTGAATGGCACAGGAAAAATTCTTATTAGACTGTCAAGGAAATGAAGGATGTTAAGTACAAGCAGATTTTAATATAATTCTTAAAGATAACGGGACACTTTCAATTACAAGGAAGTAGGCAATCCAACAAAAAGAAAGAGAAAACCTATGATATGGTCAATGGCTGGTAAGAGGGATATCCACCTTGTCTTGCTGTGTTCTAGGACAGATCTACAATCTGTTTCGGTAAATTTGCAGAACTTCAGAGCTTCAACATGTACAGTAAGAATGTGACAGTGCTGGTAGACTTTCCCTATGATTGAATGAATATCGAGTGGTCAGCAATCAGAAGCTGTTTTAACAGCACTGTGTGCATGAGCAGAATATCCAATTACAGTCAAATTGTTGGCCATTTCCTTCTTGAAACTGGAGGTAAAAATTGTACTTTCCATTCCTTTTCTAACCTCCAAAATTTGTATTTGTGTGGTCTCCAGAGACTACTCACCCTGTCATCAAGTTCAAATTTCTTAAGGAATTCTAAGACATAAAAGGTCAAAAGATCAGACATTTCTCCATACAAGCTCACTAATTCTAAGGTCTTCACCATTATAAATTTCACAGGATGATAATGTCTAATAAAAAGGGTGACCAGCTTTAAGTTCAAGGTTACAATCTTAAGGTGATTAATTCCTGTTGTGCTGTTTCGGAATGTTCACTGAACACAGACTTACAAAACCCTTATACAAGTTTTCTTGTGTAATTTTGGTGTAAGACTGTTTTTATAAACATTTTAAGATCAAGAGATTAGATGAATCAAGTATAACTAAAATTAAATGAGCTTCTTTCAGATAATTCAGTACTTGTTTCACAGCAAATAGTACCACAAACTTGGTGATATATGCCTTGGTTTTGACAATACATCATTTTCTGGTTGAAAAGGATTTTAATTATGGCTGTGGTGCTGTCCATTGACTTAAAACTACAGCTGTGCACTGCTGCGTGAAAAGCTAATGTAGCTTTTGTGCTGCTAATTGTCTTTCCCTTTCACCAACAGTTTTTACCTGTGGATAACTGCTTACTGTGTTCTTTCATGTCCTGCTTTCCACAATAATTTTATATTTATTCATTTTTTACATGGTTCAGAATACTTGACTGCCCTCCATGTGCAATAAATAATTGTACACGACAAAGTGTGCATTATAAATTTTCACCTTGTCTTCTGATGAATGGGAATTTTCTTCTTATACTGTTGTTAATACAGCACTTTGTTTTTAGCATTATGACCCTGCTGGCAATTAACAAATCAACTGTTGATGTTCAACAAAGACCACATCTCCACCTTCACCACCAGAACCAGACAACATGTGAAGAATGGAAGAAAACGTGCTACAATTTCACAACACCTTCAATATAACTAAGCGAATGTCTTATCAGTCTCTGCCAACACATGTATGAAACCAAGATAAAAAATACTGACACGCTAACCCCTGGTGTAGGTTACAGAAAAATTGTATTATTGCAGTGACTCAAATGATAAAACCACCAAATTAAAAAGAAGGGGCACTGGAATTCCCGAAAAAAGTTCTTGGGACACTGATTTTACTTTTAAACAGGAGACTGTCCTGGGAAAATTGGAGCAAATGGCAGCTCTATGCAAGACCCAGGCATGCACAAAATGCTGATATTATGTGTAACTACCACTTTCCTACTTCTGCATGACAGACATGTTGACTTCAATGTTTTCCATCCTGAAGCGTTATAACATATAAATACAACGTGTCAGTCAATAACACAACACTTTATTTTATATACAATAAAAATAGTATATTGTCAGGGCGACATGTTTCGACCTCTATTAGGTCATCTTCAGGCCCTCTGAGAAAACAGATCCAAGAGCTATTTATATTTCAATGCATTGTGGGATCTGATCATGCATTGAAATATACACAGCTCTTGGATCTGTTTTCTCAGAGGGCATGAAGATGACCTAATAAAGGTCGAAACATGTCGCCCTGACAATATACTATTTTTATTGTATATAAAATAAAGTGTTGTGTTCTTGACTGACACGTTGTATTTATAGACATGTTGACTACTAACAACCCAGTAGATTCCTCACCTGCAATCTCTGCAGCTCTGCCTTCTTCTCTTCTATGTACTTCTCCTCAGCATCCTTCTCCCGCTGCCATGCCTCCTTCTCCTGTGTGAGTCTGTCCTGCAGGTTACGCAATTCCTCCAGTTGCTGATTGTGCCTGTACGCAGGACGGCGTTCACGCCCATCATCCTGACTCAGCTGGGACTTGTATGCAGACAGATGAGCCTGAAGACTGACACAAAAAACACAAGAATGTTCTAAGTAAATTGTCACAAAGAAGAAACAGCAGTTCATCTTACAAAGTATCGCCCATAGGAAGTTTCAAAGCCAAAACTGAAGAAAATGATGATGGACAAGAATTATCCTCTTGGAAAATAAATTTACATAAATGACAAAAAATTCAAATTACAGACACACACAAAAAAAAAAACTAAATAGAGAATGATGAGACATATGGAAACTGCAAATGGAGGAAGAAATTATTGTTTTAGTTTACAAAAGAGGGAAAAATTTGTGCAAAAAGTAGAGCTAAGGGGCAATGCACATCTTCATTCCATGTATAACAGGGAATTTCCAGGGCCAGCTGAGCTGAGGAAAGGATATGAAAGACAGGAAGAGAGGGGAAACATAAGAAAAGTGATTACAGTAAGGCAAAGAGGAATGAAGGAGAGTGTTAAAAAGCGAACCATAGTGTTGCTAATACAAATGGTTTATCGCTACAAACCCCCACTCCTCACCACCACCACCCATGAGCAACCAACCTATTTATGGAAGTCATCTGTTGTTGGATGATGGACAGCAACTTGTAGACATAATGAGAGAGCTGTAAAGCGGCCAGCTGGTGCTCATGACTCAGCATCAGTAGTGCTGGCAACTCACATGAGTTATCACAGAGGTTTGAAGTCAGCATCCCAGGAGGAATGGTGGTCAACACTGCATTGTGCCACTGCATGTGATCCTGCGAAAAAAAATAAAATAAAAATGGTCAGGCTCAATTGAAACAGAACTCATGAAGGTTGTTTCCCCGTAACACAGATTAGGCCTGTGGGTCTGTTATGTTACTGATGATATCACAGGATCCTAAATTAAGTCATGCTATTGTCACTCCCACATCACAAGTTCACGTATTTGCCATGTTGGTATTATAGGATGTGGAAAATGATGAAAAGAGACAAGGTGGCCTACAATGGCTAAGCTTTTAAGCCATGTTTTCTGAAAAGGTGAAGGGGGCACAGACATATGCATGCACAAACATGGATTTTACATACAATGCATGGAGTGCAATTCTGTAACATCCTTTTAGCACCAAATGTTAAAAACAGGTAATGCATAATGTGATGCTCAAACACCAAGTTTTCTGCATATCAGTATGTGCATTTAATTCTGGTGCCAAAGGGTTAAATAATAATACTAATACAGCCATGGTGTTCTAGGGGATAAAATCTGTTTGAGAAAAGATAAAACTTTGGAGCAAGAAGCAGAAGACATGCAGTTCAACTCACCAGAGGCAATTTGTGAGCACCAGCATCTTCTTTACTTCCAGTATCTGACTCACAAGCAGAATAATATGACGAGTCACGGTTCCCTTTTGGTTGATGTTTCTTCACAACACCTGTAATTGAAGACAGTCTTGATGTGTATTCTTATCACTCAGAGACACTACGCAGAATACTGGACTCTCAATCCATCACATGTTTGTGAAAAAATGTGTATAACTGAATTCTAACACACCTGTATCTATCAGTTGGTCACTGTCAGCAGATGGCTGTTACAATACAATGATAATGGATCAAGAAGATGCTGAAAATTTGTGAGAATGAAATTTCAGCAACATTTGAGTAGCTAAGATGTGTGTCTTGGAAGGGAAGAGTATAAAACAAACATTCACACACACACACACAGAGACAGACAGAAATAAACAAACACCTTTTACTGTAGCTGCTGGTAACTGGTCTTTATTAGCATTATCAAAACCTCCAAATGTCTCTGCACGTTTGGGCAGTGTGGGTGAAATGTAGGCATCACTCTGATGTTCTCCAACAGAACTTACACTACGAGACAAGTTTGTTCCTGGAGCATACAGTGAGCTTGCCAAGTTGTGCACTTCCTGCAATCACAAAACACAAAAATGACTAGCTATTACATAGAGTAATACACATTCTGCCCAGTGTACCCATTACTTAAATTGTAGACTAGTCTCAATGAAATGCTAGGAAAGAATGGGGTCTGATGTAATTCCTCATAACATAGTAAAAGATTACTCAAGAGAAAACCTTAAAATTTAGGGGCAGTGGTGGTCTCTAACATTCAGAGGGTTCTGAGTTTCTCTGCACGTTTTTTACTCACAGGTTTAACACTTCATGTGTACCACCAGAAATGAAACTTTCAAAATGTAAGGAATACTTGGGCCCACCCTCCTCCACCTATGGTTCAGAGTCCATGTTAAGCTATAGGTCCCTTCACCAACCACCAGGGTCAAGATAAACTTATCATTCTAGACATCTGAATCTCACATATTGGTGCCTTGGCATCTATGGAGATACTAACAGAGAACAGAAAAGTCAAACAGATATAGCAAGAATTCCTGTACTGTATACTAGAAGGGGTGCAGACTGTACAAGGAAGGTAGGAAGGGAGGGTGGGAGGGAGAAAGAGGTGAATGAGTAACATTTAAAAAAACACACACACACACACATTTGGGAGAAAAATAAGAAAATGAACTACTGAGAAGACCTAGGTTCAGATGCAAGGATAATAGCATAGCAGATGTTCAGCAGAAATCTGGTGAGGATTCAATTGATTCAAGTGATGGGTTTTCAAGAACACAGCAAGGAAGCTTTTGAGATACATTAACGTGATGAACTTCTTGATTAGGTGGGTCACTAGCAGCTTTCCATGAAGGAAAGTAAGAGTTGGAAGCAGTTACGACATTGGGTCAGCACGAAGCAACATGCCACTTACAGGACTAAACATATTTTAACCATGACCATAATATTATGAACACATAGCTGATTGCTGTTACAAAATTAGTAAAGTGCTGTTAAAACAACACATTCATATTCATGGTGTATTGTGTGAGTGCAGTTTGAAGTACCAATATTCTCTGCCGACATCTAGCAACAGTCTGCACACATGCACATGCACGTGCACACATATGCTGCTGTATCTTCCTATTCAGGCTACTTCAGAATACTGTTGTATTTCCTACACCACTTGCAGCTTTTATTTGTATTAAAACTTTGCATTTAATTTATTTCATAAATGACAGTCATTATTTCAATGTGCATGGTCAATCAAAAATGATGCTCGGTTTTAAGCTGCATATTTCTATATATGACATCCATGCCATAAGTCATGAGTGAATTAATTTCAAAATGAAATAAAGGTATGAATATGAAAACACCATGTCAGTTGCACCCGTGCACTGCATGCACTTCTCTACAAAATCACCATCCTGAATGATGCATTTTTGCCACTGTTTTAGAATTGTGACAATCCCTTTGCAGTTACTCCATTTCAACTATATGTGGAAAATGACAGACAGCTCCATCGTCTGCCATTTTGGATGCAGACTGCTGGCCTCACACCTGATCTTCTACAAACCAAAACAAATGGATATCGGAGAGGTCCAGGCCCGGACAGTAGGGTAGATGGGGCGAAACTTCCCAGCCATTCTTCTGAGTACTCTCCACGAACAGACAAGCAGTGTGGGGTTCTGTGTTGCTGTGCTGTAGGATGGATGATCCTTGTCATCCTTGAACAACAAAGCTTCTGGAGCATCTAAAGCTAATGAGCAGCATTGATGGTTTATCCTTGTGGCAAAAGCTTGAACAAACTGCATCCTTCAGCATCAAAAAAGACAGTTCCCATGGCCTAAGAGGTTGAGGGCACTGCTTCCAGCTTCTTTTTCTTAGACAATGTTTAGTGATGTCATTTTGTTTCTAGATCAAAGTGATAAAACCAGGTTTCATCACCTATGAAGACAATCACCACCTTCAACACTGCATGCCTCCAGCAACTGTGCAGAAACATTTTGTTTGCTTACATTTGCACTTCTCCATCAGCAAGCAGGGGAACCCAGCAGGTACAAACTTCCCAGTATCCTGAATTTTCAACATCTCCCAGACCACACAGTGCCATATTCCAACTTCTGCTGTTATTCCAGTGACTGTCACATGTTGTTCCTGTCTGAAAAGCTCATCAACTTTTTGAGAACAGTACTATTCTAGGTTATTACACAGTAAGTAACAGTAATTCCTTACCAACATTTCTGGACAACCTACTGGTCCCAACCTTTTGGATTCTTGACCCTTGAAGATGGAAATGATAGGTTGATCCAAAATGTCAGGAAGGAATTACCACCAATTGTATAATATAAAACACCAAAATGCACCTTTGTTAAACTAATAGTTTAATTTTTACCGTGTATGTACATGTATGTATGCATATACGCTTATATGTACGACGATCTTCATGAAGATGAACACTTCGGGTTTGAAACATGTAGAAGACGTAAAAATTAAAATATTAGTTTAACAAAGGTGCATTTTTTTTGTTTATATTATACGATTATATTGCAAAGCATGGTGCAAAAAACATAGAATTACCACAACTCATGTAATAACCCAGAAGAGCGCAGTTCTCATCTACTGTGTGACAGAAGCCTGATATCACTCATCCATCTCTCTCTATCTCTCTCTCTCCCCCCCTCCCTCCCACCCTCTTGGTACAGGGAATTTGCAGACAACCACTAGAGAGCTGCCAGGTCATGTCTCTGATCCAGTCTTTAAAAAGCTTTACCAAACATCTGACACTGCTAGTGCCCATACATACAGTGAAGTTGTACATGAATATCTCATGCTGGAATTTCCTCCTTAGTAAGAAATTCTATTGCTATGTATCACCAAACAACATACACTGCAATACTGCCTGGGATTTGCTCATAATTCCACGCTGTTCATGACTTCGAAACAACTTTTGTACTTAACATATGGAAACAATTTTTGTGTTAAATGGCACAGCAAACTTGGAACAATAACGTCAGAATGGCAAACATGTTCAAAATGTGGAGATCATTGTAGTCCACATTGACAACTGGCAGTTACTTGGCTCAAAGTGTGCAGTGATTCTGATAAAAGATGGATTTCTTTTTCAGTTAGAAACAATAGTGTGTGTGGGATACTTCTGTATCCTCTAGGTACCCTGATTACATATTAACCACAGAGGTTTAGACTGACAGAATACGGCAGCCAAAAACATTCATAACCAAGCCACACTGGGAAGTAATTTAGAATAACACAACTGCCAACCTGCTCACTGAGAGTATTCAGCACTGCATTTATTGCCTGTGGCTGTCTTATCCTGCCACAAGAAACTTTCTTTTGGTTGAATAACAATGTCATGGAAACAAGGAAGTTTTCTTGGTGGACATCCCAATAACAATGGAAATACTGGACCAGCAATTCGTATAGCTAAAACAGTGCACCAGCCTGTCCACCACGGCAAAAATTTCATTACTCTGTTTGTGAATGTGCACACGTGAAGGAAAATGAGCCTTGTCCGTAATCCAGACATTTCAACAAACTTAACAGGATTTCCTTACAAGAATCACAGAAATGGACCAGCAAAATAAACTTTGAAGCATGTCTGGTGTGTCTGCTCAGGCCCTTGGGTATTAGGATCTTACTCACAAAAATTTCAAGGTCTTTTGTTAGGAAATTATTGGTTGATGCTGGCAATATAGACACTTCACACATTTTAAAGAACTTCTCCAACATGTGTGACATTGTCCACCCATCTCACGGTTTTCACCACATCAATAATGCCCTTCTAAACATCAGTCACAGCATCTATACTTTCAAATATCTAGGTCCACATGTCTGCTGTTGACCCTCCTGTATGCACACCATTTTCCTGAATCGAAGTTACCACAAGAAGTGACACGTTCTCCTCGGCCTACAGTATAAATAATGAACAAACTTATTTATGTCCTGTGTTCCAATTAGCACATCCATTTTAAACTGTGATCCCTTTTTTTATGCCCTGTACATCACATTGGATTTCAACCACAATACTGCAGCAGCTGACTGCAGAGAGCATTTGATACCCCTTGGCACTGTGCATGCATTTGCAACATGCCATTGTAAGCACTCCAAACTCCAGTCAGTATGAATGTAGATGCCACTACAAGAATTCACCATCAACTATGGGATGTGTAAGACAGAAGGAGTAAACAAACAGACTTACAGACAGTGAAATTACTGGACAGACACAACTGTGAACATATAGGAAATAAACTGACAGATTCATGTTTGATGGCCTCAAGAGATTACCATTTCCCACTAATTTGAACAAGTAAGCAGTGTCCCATTACATCATTGTGCTGTTAATAATTTTTGTATTTATAAAAAAACAACTAATTTATTATATTTATTTAGATTATATAAGGTTTATTTGTTAAGGAATATGCACAAATAAGAGGAAATATTGCTTATCCCAGGATGGTTGAAAAATCTTGAATTATTTATAGTTTTCTGGAAGTAGCTGTTCTGAGGTTTCACAAAATGTCACAGTAATAAAGATATCTTCAGATACTTCAAAATGCCCTGCTTATCAACCCTTTCACAATATCCACACACTCTTATCCTGATTATTTCATTAATGTGTTGGTATTATTAAGTACACTCACATAGGCCACATTTTCTGGTGTACCATTGGACAGGCTTTGTAACTCCAGTTTGGTGTAATATTGCTTGATGCATACTGTACTGTGCATTTTTTAACTTTGTCCTTGCTGCATTGTTTTTAGTGGAACACACATACCACTGAATTCACTTTCCTTCCAAGGACAAATGCTTGTGGCACATATGCCAAATCAAATCAGTTGGCCAGTAAATGGGGTCTGCGTGTAGAAGCACCTTTACCCTCTTGTATTAGGTTTCTGCATAATGCAAATCTCAAATGTGACTGTGAAAATTTTTATAAAAAAAAAATTAGAAGAAAGAAACTATTTAAAACAGAAAGGCACTGGAGGCAGAAAAGCAACTTCTATATCATGCTGCAGGTCTGTCCAATATGTGCCTGTTATGCAGTCAGATGGGGGTGCCTGCTACAACAGTCTTGTATTACAGCTGGTTTCAAACCATTTCCACGCATATCACAAACATTACTCCACGCTGGAGGATGATGCATTTTGATATTAGTATGTGTATTGCCATTAAAGACAACAAACTTTTATTACACTTATGTGGCAAACCAACAAATGCACAGTGATCTATCATATTTCATCAGTGTGCATTTGTTGGTTGGCCACATAAGGGTAAATATTTCTTAATGCACAAACATGGAACATATAAATCTTTATTAATTCGGCAGTGAATGCTAGATGTTTTGGTCTTATAGACCATCGTCAGGCAATAAAAAACATGATTTAAAATATAAGTATGCATGAACAGAAATATCTATGTGATATCTCACAAACTTTTACACATTCTTTTCCAGTCAATGTGACATTAAACTATATAT
>Ga0123353_10005878_pt1 | contig 16222 bp, 9 predicted proteins | sample TergutLab28metaG_3_FD_92763 | JGI IMG/M metagenome (GOLD analysis project Ga0123353, IMG submission 92763) | Labiotermes labralis P3 segment gut microbial communities from Petit-Saut dam, French Guiana - Lab288 P3 | ecosystem: Host-associated > Arthropoda: Insects > Digestive system > Gut ... | reverse complement strand
CACCGGACGAGCGAGCGGAGTGGTATATCTCCAACTGGAAGCAACACGAGTACCCGTGGACCAGCTGTTCGGGTTGATGACACTCGGGTTGCTGTCTCTCGTGTTGTTGCTCAAGTTGGGGTCGAACTTCCCGTCGGGATCAACCGTCACTCTCATACGGACAGCCCGGATCGTGGTGAGAAGACTGGAATATTCCGCTCTGGCGTCATCGCCAAGATCGAACATAAGGACCTCCTCAATCGTCTGGCCGGGCATGACCACGTAATCGACATCGAAGGTCTCCGTGGTGATGCTCTGCCAAGTGCCAAAGATGAGGAGAAAAGCTTCTGCTTCAATAACCGCACGTATCTGCCAGCTGTTCGGCGTCGGATGCGGGCCGAGGTTGGTCACCGAGAAGTACAGGGTGTTATCACCATAGACGTACATCTGCTTTGCGCCAAAGTAATCGAACTGCAGGTCCGCCTTGCGGCCTTCGACGATCCAGGTGCCGACCGCTTCGCCGACAACCTGTTCACCCTCATTGGCACCGCTCAGTGCGGAGACATCAAGCGAGATGGCGAAGTACACAACCTCATCTCTCGAAAGGACCGGGGCGAGACGACCGTCGTTGTCCCAGGTGACCTTGAAGGCATTGCCGCCGAGCTCTTCGACATGGAAGACGATTCCTTCTTGAACGATACCGTCACGTGTGATCGTGAGGGCACTGCAGAAGTCCGCTTCATTAAAGGCAATGGCATAATCGAAGGTGATGACCCAGCCCTGACCGCCGTCAAGCTGGTCGCAGGTGTAGAAACCGCTATCGTAGTTGAAACGGTTCTCATTGAGCTCGGCACTGACCACGTGGACATCAAACGGTACGTTGAATTCATAGAAAGCGACATTTTTGCCGCCAACCCACATTTCGACCATGTAAACACCTTGGACACCTTCGGTACTGCCCAGGGTAAGTACTCCATCCAGGCCCATACCCGAGACGTACAGCGTGTAACCGCCACCCTGGAGGATTTTCTGGCCACCGGGGAACGTCTGTGCACCGAGAGTAATCTCGGTTCCATCAACGAACAATTTGTAATCCGCGCTGGTATCAAAATCTTCCAGTTGGGCTGCAACACTGCCATCAACATCGATTTTGTGGACGCCAAGCTGCTCCACAAAATCCGTAATCGCCCAGCTCACCGAGGCGGAACTGACGACAAGCAGGTCCTCGCTCAACAGCTCACCGTTGAAGGAAAGCACGTAAGTTCCGACAGCGTCAAGATCGGATCCGGTCCAACTAACATTGAAACCACCTCTCTGTGCCTCGACGAGGAACTCAGCGTCGGTTGCTTCGCCATTGAACGTCAAGCTCAGTGCGGCGGCAAGGTCTTCGACTGAGAACGAAGCATCTCCGGTGAGATTCAGTGTGGCGTATGTCACCGGGAACCAAGCATTCGCCCGATCGCCTGCGACCAGTTCCGCGTCAACGTACACAACCGGCACTGCTTCAACCGTCCAGCTCACGGAGGCGGCACTGGCAACCAATGTTTCGGTCGAAATTCCGGCGAACGCAAGTGTGTAAGTTCCGACGGCATCGGCTCCGGTCCAGGAGATGATGAAAGTACCATCTTCTTCTCCTAGCACCACGTTGAACCCAAGTTCTTCGTCACCAAACGTCAGAGTCAGCGCGGCGGCAATATCTTCGGTTGAGAACGAAACTTCGCCACTGAAGGTCAGTGTGGCGTCTGTGATCGCGGAGAATTCATCCGCCCGATCGCCCAGGGTCAGTTCCGCATCAACGTACACAACAACAATCGGTTCTGCTTCAACACTCCATGCGCCGAATTCGGAACCAACCGCGTCCAAACCATTGGCGGCAAAGGCACTTCCATCGACTGTGATGTCATACAATCCGACTTCACTCAGCAGAGCATCCCAAGTGATCTTGAAGGATGTTGCGTCGATTTGCTCGACAAAGAACGCAACGTCAACCGGTTCGAAGTCTTTTGTGATCAAGATCGAATCTTCTGCTCCGGTGAAGGCCACGCCCTCGCTGTCAAATGTCACAATCGCGAAGGTTACGGCATCCCATGCGTTTTCCTGCTCTTCCAGCACCAAGCTGACAAATTCCGGTGCGACCGGCTCAACCGGTGCTTCGGTAACCGTCCAGCTTGTGCTGATGGCACTGGCGATCAATGCTTCGGTCTCAATTCCGGCGAATGTAAGCGTGTAATCGCCGACGGCATCTGTTCCGGTCCAGGAAATGGAGAAAACACCATCTTCCTCTGTCACGAGGAGGTCGTCACCAGCCACGCTCAGCGCGGCGGCAATGTCTTCGGTGGAGAACGTAACCGGGCCATCGAAAGTCAGTGTGGCGGTTGTGATCGGGAGATAAAGCTCATTCCGAGTACCCAATTCCAAGAACGAGGCAACTTCCACGGCAGTAATCGGTGCTTCTTCAACCGTCCAGCTCACAGAGGCGGCATTGGCGACCAATGTTTCGGTCGAAATTCCGGCGAACGCAAGCGTGTAAGTTCCGACGGCGTCAGTTCCTTCCCAAGCGATGAAGAAAACACCATCGGCTTCAGTCACGGTGAACGGAACGGCCAGACTCAGCGCGGCGGCAATGTCTTCGGTGGAGAACGAAACCGCGTCACTGAATTCCAGTTTGGCGTCGAGTATCGGGGAGAATTCATCCGCCCGATCGCCCAGGGTCAGCGTCGCGTCAACTGTCACGACAACAACCGGTACTTCTTCAACCGTCCAGCTCGCGGCGGCGTCATTGTTGACAACCAATGTTTCGCTGCTCAGCGACTCACCGGCAAACGCAAGCGTGTAATTTCCGACGGCATCTGTTCCTTCCCAAGAGATGAAGAAAACACCATCGGCTTCCGTCACGGTGAACGCAACGTCGGCTGCTGCGCCATTGAACGTCAGGCTCAGCGCGCCTTCGATGTCGGCGGCTGAGAACGAAACCGCGTCACTGAAGGCCAGCGTAGCGTCTGTGATCGCGGAAAATTCATCCGCCTGGGCACCCAGGGTCAGTTCCGCGTCAACGTACACAACGACAATCGGTGCTTCTTCAACCGTCCAGCTCGCGGCGGCACCACTGACGATCAATGTCGAGGTGCTCAGCGCCCCACCGTCGAAGGAAAGCGCATAATCACCGACGGCATCAGTTCCTTCCCAAGCGATGAAGAAAACACCATCGGCTTCCGTCACGGTGAACGCAACGTCGGCTGCTGCGCCATTGAACGTCAGGCTCAGCGCGCCTTCGATGTCGGCGGTGGTGAACGAGAACTCGCCATCGGCTTCGAAGGCCAGCGTGGCGTCTGTCACCGCGGAGAATTCATCCGCCTGGGCACCCAGGGTCAGTTCCGCGTCAACGTTCACAATAACCGGCGCTTCAAGAGTCCAGCTCCATTCCGTTCCATTGGCGAAAACTTTTAACTCTTCGCCTGTATCCGGATCTTCTTTAGAACTAAACGTCAGGAGATTGACCAAATTCGACGCGTCATAGACCAGTCTGTAATCGCCGGGTTCGGAAGTGAAAGAGGGGTTCCAGGTGAGGTTATACTGAAGATTCTCGGGTGTAATCGGCGTGACACTGTCGATCGTAAAACCTTCAACCTGCACACCATCTTTGTAAAGCGTGAATTGATCTTTGAACGCTGTCAGTGCGCGGGCTGCATTGCTATGGATGTTTCCACTGGCGCCAGGAATCGGAAGTTTAACTTCCATATCGAATCGGAGTGGGACGCCTATGGAGGCACCATCTGCGTTGAACTGTATCTGGGACACGGAATCCTTGATCGCTCCGACACCTTCAACATAAGTCCCTGTGACCACACTCGGCCCGATGGGTATGACGGTGGAGTTAAATGTGTCAAGGACGATTCCCCCCTGATTTAGTGGTTTATCAAGAACATCGATCTTTGCCCTGATACCGAAAAAGCCGCTGATCGTCGCTGCATATTCCGCGGCTTCATCGAAAATAACGAGTTTGAGCTGCTCGATTTGTGTTCCATTGGCTCCAATGTTAATGTCAAAATCGGCGTCGAGGTCCGCGAGAAAAGCCTGACTGAAATCATAGAGGCTGTTGGCAGCGGCAATGTAGATCTGCACATACACTTTACCGTCGTAGCCTTGGAATGCGTTGGTATTCTGGATCGTGATATCGATGGTCGATTCCGCGAAGGCGTAAATCGCAGTGGATTGAATTGAAGCGATTTTAATGTCGGTAATATTGAACTCGGGTATCGCGAGCACTTCCACAGAAACATCGGCCGCAAAGACATTGAAATCTTCATTGGCAAGCCCGGCAAACGCGAAGACATAATTCCCCTCACCGCTGAGGTCGGCGGCCCAGGTGACGACGTAACTGCCATCAACCAATTCCACCACGAATCCCGCATCATCAACAAGCACGCCGTCTTTCGTCACGGAAAGAGCCGCAGCAATGTCGGTGGTTGAGAACGGAATCGCTTCCGAGAACGTCAGCACGATCTCAGCCTGTTGGTAATCGTCTGCTCGGGAAGCGGCAAGTGTTGATGCCACGTCTGTGACTGTCACAACGCTACCTTCCTTAGTCCAGTTCCATTCCGTTCCATTGGCGAAAACTTTTAACTCTTCGCCTGTTTCCGGATCTTCTTTAGAACTAAACGTCAGGAGATTGACCAAATTCGACGCGTCATAGACCAGTCTGTAACTGCCGGGTTCGGAAGTGAAAGAGGGGTCCCAGGTGAGGTCATATTCAAGATTCATGGGTGTAATCGGCGTGACACTGGTGATCGTAAAACCTTCAACCTGCACACCATCTTTGTAAAGCGTGAATTGATCTTTAAAAGCTGTCAGTGCGCGGGCTGCATTGCTATGGATGTTTCCACTGGCGCCAGGAATCGGAAGTTTAACTTCCATATCGAACATGAGTGGGACGCCTATGGCGGCACCATCTTCGTTGAACTCAATATTGGAGTACAGGACGGTGACCTCCCCACCACCATCTCCAGGATCAAACGTGATGTCCTTCATCACACTCGGTCCGACGGGTATGACTTTAGAGTTAAATGTGTCAAGGACTTGTCCCCCATCTCTTAGTGGTTTATCAAGAACATCAATCTTTGCCCTAATACCGAAAAAGCCGCTGACGGTCAATGCCAATGCCCCGGCTTCATCAACAATAACGAGTTGGAGCCGCTCGTTTACCGTTTCCCCGGCTCCAACGTTAATGTCAAAATCGGCGTCGAGATCCGCAAGAAAAGCCTGACTGTAATCATAGAGGCTGTTGGCAGCGGCAATGTAGATCTGCACATACACTTTACCGTTGTAGCCTTCGAGTTCGTTGTGATTCTGGAGAAGGATATCAATGGTCGTCTCCGCGAAGACGTAGATCGCCTCGGATTCGATACTAGCGATTTTAATGTCGGTAATATCGAAGTCGTCAGCGGCATATCCGCCGGCGTCTTTCAGGGCGGAGAGGTCGATGTTCTCGCTGTTGCAACTGACGGTTTCGGCAAACGATGCCGGACCGAAAACATTTTGTGAGGTGCTCAATTGGGTGAAATCTGCCGGCGTGACCGAGAGAAGGGCCCGGTCTTCCAACGGCTCCATGTTCAGCTTGCGCTTGTCCGCTTTGTTGTTTTTCCTTAGTTTTTTGGTTTCAAAAATTCGGCTTAAAAAATCAAATGTAAAAAACGACATACTCATACTCCCATTAAGGTTTTAGTAAAAAAGTGTAAGACAGAAAAGTGTGTGTCAACGAAACCAAGGAGCCGTGAGGACTCCTGACAAGTAAATGGCCACCCGATTTTGTTTCCTCATCGAATTATTCCATTGATTCATTCGACAAAGAGAACAGGGATGACGAAACGACTACAAATCAATGACGACATTGATTTTTGATCTTTTTTTGTGATCTTTTTGCAAAATTACCGGCCCAGTTTATTTTGTGTTAGCGTCTTCAACGAAAAAACCTGTTTATTTCCTCCGTTTTGTATTTTTCTCCTAGTAGTTTGAGGGTTAAACAAGAACTTTTATGCAATAATGTTCCACCGATTTTTTTCTTCGTGATTTTTCTTCGTTACGACTGTTACGACAAGAAAATTTTGAAGTGACCTCTTTGTTTTCCTTTCATGCGAAGGACATACAAAGAAACCATCTGCGGCAACAAAGACCCGAATATAACTTTCACCCCATAAGGGTACGCAACACGAACGTTGTTTGTTCGACTTTGAACGAACAACGCCGCAATCACGGAAAACAAGATGAGTGATACACATTTTCAAGAACAAAGGAATAAAAACATAGACGTTAAACTTTTTGCAAAACGTCACAAGGTACGGTGATACATTTGTAACACTCCTAATCCAATTGGCATTCAGTCTAATTGGGTTGCATCGAATATGCAACTGTCAAGTGACTAAAATTTGAAAATTTTTTACATTTTCGATCAACAGAAAAAGTAAAATGTATTTAGTAACAACTATCAATTGTATGGAATTTTCCGGTTAAACTGCCCTAACTGTACAAATCTATTCACGTTTGAGAAAAAATCAAATCTTTACTTAACCGATAAACTTTTCCTTAAAATGACAAAAAGAAATAAGAAAACGAAATTGGATAAATAAAAAAATTTTTTATTTTTTGGAGAAGATTGCCTGAAGACATGAAGAGAAAAATTGTCGGAATTACTCGAGTTTTGGTTGGATTTGTTGTCCGAGTCGCTGTTCGGCAAGGTCGTCATAGGTGCCGTAGAAGTCGGCGTTATTGTCGAGCCAGAGAATGATGCAGTGCATTTCTTCCGGTGACAGTTCGACGTCGTAATGTCCGTTTTTGAGCAAATGATACAGTGGTGAGGCAAGGGCGCCGAACTCTCCCGGGATCGTTTTTGAAGTGGTCCAACCCGGGTCGTCGAAATAAAAGACAAAGTGTCGCAAATTTGCATAAGAAGGCGAAAAATGTCCCATGCCGTTGTCGTCACTGAGGTCGATGGCCTGTCGTTGTTCGTGACAACTGACACAATGTTTGTCCCAGATCGGCTGAATCAGTCGGGGATAGTTGACCGGTTTGGTCCCATCGACTTCCGGAATGATTTCCGAAGGGGAACGCTGAAACGCAAGCGGTGCCGACAAACGCTGCTTTGGCGAACGGTGTCGTCCTTCGTGACACCCTTGACAGACCAATTCTTCTCCCGGTTTGACGTAAGTCGCGCTCCGCATTGAAAGTACGGCAACACCATTTTCGTCGACCGCCTGAAAATAGACAGGGATATTCACCGGCAACTGGAACAGGGCACTTCCGTCATCTTCGACCGGCACCGTACCAAGAATCATTCGGGCTCCTTTTTGATTTCCATAACCAATTTCAGGAACATGAGCAAGCGGGGTGGTTTTCGGCAAAAGTTGGACGATCCGAAGGGATTTGATTTTTGTTCCCTCAGGAATCGGACGGACGGAATCATACACGTTCATCAATCCGACCATTCCTGTTGCCGGAAGCGTTTTGAGATCGACCGGGACAAAGGTTTCGCCCGGTCCAAGCGGTTTCGCCACGAGCACTTGATGAGGAATCACCGGCGGCGTTTCACGAAAACGTAATGGAATGGGGGATTGACACGAAATATCCGGGTCACGATAGAGAAGTGTTTTGTTGCCGAACGAATCAAGGAGGTAAATTCCGTAAAGATTCTCAGGGCCGGCAGCGGAACCACTGAACGGGTCGTACACGCAAAGATAGTGGTCTTCACTCAAGGGATACGCCTGTCCGTAATTGACCGGGTCCTGGTGAGTGCGGTTCTCCGATTCCGGGAAAAGCTGATCCGGCGTGATACGGCGAACCGAACTCATCAGGTCGTCATCTTCCACCTTGGGGTCGATCAAAATCAACGAACCGAAATACTGGCCGTGATGACAACAGGCGGTCGCCGTCAATTTGTCGGAGCCGGGAACGGGGCGAACACTGTTTTCAAAGTGGGGACGGTCTCGTTGCTTTTCCGGATAATTCCCATGGATCGGTCGGGAATCACGACCGTCAGGCGTTGTTATCCAGGGATGGTGTGCTTGATTGAAACCGCGGTCGACGTAATCCCAACGGGTGTAAATGATCATTCCGTTATGATCAATGTTCGGAAACCATTCGTTTGTTTCGTGAGGGCTGAGGGTCACCAGATCGGTTCCGTCATAATTCATCGAATGCAGCGTGTAGCTCGGGACCGGTCTGCCGTGACACCGTCCGTAACCACCGCGACGCTCCGAAATCAGCGCAATACGACCGTTTGGCATGTAGCACGGACAAATGTCATTCCAGGGACCGTCGGTCATTTGTTTGAGATTCGAGCCGTCAAGATCAAGCTCGAACAAGTGATAGCAGTTTCCCGTGTCCCACGTATAGGTATGTCGCGGTTCTTTGGCGTCGGTTGCGGCGAAGATGATTTTTCGGGCATCGAACGACAATTCCGGTGAAAGAAACGCCCAGGTGGAGTCGAGTTTCGTGCCCTTAAGCCGTCCGTTTTCGACGACACGATGTTCCAGAAGATTTTTGACGACCGGATGATCGGAAAAGGCGTTTTCAAGCACAAAAACACCACCGCCGGGACGGCCATGGAACCCGAAAAACTGGTCACACATGTGATTGCCTTGTTTTTCCGGTTCCGGGTTGAAGTGTCGTTTGATAAAAAGGATATTCTGAAAGTCGAGAAGCGGATTTTGAAGGGCAATGGTTCGCCTCAATGTCACCGCTTCGGTAAACAGCAGTTTTCGGGCGTTTTCCTCATCAAGACCGGTTTCACGATTTTTTCCGTCCAAAAGGTCGAGCGATTTTAACTCCCCGGCAAGGTTCGGGCCATGTTCCAACGTCTGCAAATGTTCAGCAAGCGTCCGAGTTCGACGCAACACGATGTCCACCGGGTCACGATCGGACGGAAGGATCGTCGATTCCGGTCGTAATGCTTCGGCGACAACGTTCGGTTTCATGCCGATCTGAATCTGTCCCTGAAGAGATGCAAACTCGCGAGCCGTTTCATCCGCGTCACTTGCGGAAACCATTTCACTTGTGGAAACCGGCAAACCCGACAAGATCGAAAGAAGGAATATCAGGACGGCGATCTGAGCGGTGAAACGTTTCATGAGGTCTCCTTCAACGATATTCAACATTCAATTATATTCAGTTAATTTGAAAAATCTTCTTCGCGTAAGCGGCATTGGCACGTTGTGATTCTTTCCAGTCGCCAACAACGGCACTTTCCACGGTCACCCAACCGCGATAACCGACTTTTTCCAGGGCATCGTGAATCTTTGGGTAATTCAGCGGGCTGTCTTCCAGACGATGGGTGTCGTCTTTCAAATGGACCTCGGAAATCAGATTTTTCTTTCCCAAGACAGGCATGTCCTCGAAAATGTCATAACCCATGTTGGCCATGTTCTGGAAATCGTAGTAGACCTTGATCGCGTCACTCCCGATGGCATCAAGCATCCGCAAATGCTCCTCGGCGTTCAGATAGGACTCAATCGAAAGCGTCAGACCGTGTTTTTCCGCTTTGGGGGCGAGTCGTTTGAGTTTTTCGACCACCGATTTTTGAGCGTCCGGTTTGTCTTTGAGTTCCCCGCCGCTGAAAAATGCCATAAGCACGTTTTTTGCGTTCATGGCAATCATGGCGTCCATGCAGTCGGAAACCCATCCTTCAGCGTCCGGGTCTGTCGCCAAAGGACGCCCATTCAGAATACCAAGCGCCAGGGAAGAGATTCCCATCTCGGCTTTCCGGGCTTCTTCGAGAAACAACTGGCAGTTTTCCTTTTGACTGAGCGAAAACTCCCCATCCGGTTGATACGAAACTTGCACCCCCTGGAAACCGAGTTCCTTGGCAACGGAAAAAGCCGTGGGTTTTGCCGCGTGTCCATAAACATTCCAGTCGCAGATGCTCAATTTGTAGGATTTTTGAGATTCTTCCGCGAAAAGTCCGGGAAACCTCTGTAACAATGGAATCGCTGCAACGGCACCAACCGTTTTGAGAAAGGATCGTCTGTTTGTCATGTTATTTCACCATTTTTCTTCCAAGTTCGAAGGCATTGAGATTCACGTCCACATATTTGGGTTTTACACATTCCCGAATAGCATTTTCCCATGATTCGTGCGGCAAATCAAGTCGTGTCGACATGGCCCCCAAAAGTAATGTATTGGCAGCCCGGGCGTTGCCGAGTTCCACCGCCTTTTCCACGGCGTCAATGTAAAGCAACTTCGGGAAATAATGTTTCAGCACCTTTTCATCAACGTCCGGATACGGCATGGTTCCGGAAGAGACCGTCACCGGGATGATTTTCTGGCTCGAAACGACCGCCAGACCGTCCGGGGCGAGATAATCGAGATATCGGAGGCATTCCGCCCGTTCCAACGAACCAAGAACCGAAGCGGTTCCCCGGGCGACAAGCGGACTGTAGACCTTTTCCCCATAACGAATCTGGGCGACAACAGCCCCACCACGCTGGGCCATGCCATGCACCTCGTTCGTCTTGACGTCGAATCCCGCGTTCATCGCTGTTTGGGCAATGATCTCACTCGCCAGCAAAATCCCCTGCCCCCCAACGCCGACCACAACAACACTGACTGTTTTCATACGGATTTCTTTTTCCACGGTTGACATGTTGATGATTTTTCAAGTGTTTTGGTAGTTCTTATATTTTAAGCGATTTCCACTCCCGTTACAAACGACGAGGCGAATCAGTCACGACGGTTGGTTCCGTCGGTGGTTCCGTTGTTTCAATGTAATGCTTGATAAATTCGTAAACCCGCTCGGCAATCGCGATTTCCTCCTTCACGCCTTCCATTGTCTCGGGAACAATCACTTTCCGACGATACCGGAGCCAATAATAATTCGCAAGACGTTTGGCATCGTACTTGCTTCGGAATCCCTCAATGCTTTTAATTTTCGGTTCGATTTTTCCACAAAGACGACGCAAAAAATCCAATTCATGAGTCTTGATGATTCCCTGCAAGTGAAACGAGCGAAACGACTGGAGTGACATCTCAATACACTGATGAACGTGAAAAAGACTTTCGTCCGGTAATGGCTCTTCATCATCCAATGCTCTTTTGGACATAATAAGAGCGTTTCTCGCTTTTTTCAGAATATCATGTTCTTCACGACGCAGTGGTTGTGTTTCGTCGAAGACGACTTCGGGCCGCGTGTACAATACGTCGGCATCATGATGAATCTTGTATTCCATGGTCGCGGGATTGGAAATCATTTTTTCAAATTGATTTTTCGAACAAAGATAAAAATCGGTGTACCGGCGGACGAATCCGTGGAAGGCTTTCGAGGATTTGTACCGTTCTTCCGTCCCTGCCTGTTGATCGGTTTCGACAATAACACAAAAGTCAAGGTCACTGTTCCAATGCGGGATTCCCCACGAAAATGAACCGAACAGATACACCCGAAGCGGATCATAAATTTTGACCAGCCGGCGTACAATCCGGTTGAGTTCCTGCTTGGGAACACCCGTTCTTCTGGCCAGACTGCTCAAGTTTGTAAAATTCGGTTCGGTCATTTCAGGAAACGCTATTTTAGCCTCAATCACACAGTTGGAGGATTTCCAGGATTTGTTTTTCGCCAATGTTCCCGCGTTCACCAAGCAAACCACGGTCGCCGAGAATTTTTGCCACTTTTCGGCAGTCGTCGTCCGTGATGCCATATTCCTGTTTTGACGGCCGGATTCCGACCGATGCAAAAAACTCCTTCGTTTTCGCAATCGCCTGATCAATGACCGTATCCCGGTCGTTATTCTCTGGATTATTGTCGTTTCCGGTGATCCCCCAGACCCGGGCGGCGTACTGCACCAGCTTGTCCCCTTTTTCTTTGCGTTGGTGCTGCCAGAGAGCCGGAAGAACAAGGGCCAACGTTCTCGCGTGATCAATTCCGCGGATGGCCGTCAGTTCGTGACCGATCATGTGCGTCGTCCAGTCCTGGGGGACTCCGCAATTGATCCAGCCGTTGAGGGCGTGAGTCGCCGCCCAGACGAGGTTGGCTCGGGAATCGTAGTCGGTCGGATCGGCCAAAGTTTTTGGTCCTTCATCAATGAGTGTCAGGTAAATCGCCTCAGACTGTCGGTCCTGGAGCGGGGCGTTGACCGGAAACGTCATATACTGTTCGCAAACATGCACGAAAGCGTCAACAATGCCGTTGGCGATTTGACGTTCGGGGAGGGAAAACGTCACTTCCGGGTCGAGAATCGAGAATTTCGGAAAAACATGCGGACAGGCAAACGCGAGTTTTTGAGCCGTTTCTTTCCGGGAAATGACGGCAAAGCAGTTCATCTCCGACCCTGTTGCCGGAAGTGTGAGCACGTCTCCAAGCGGCACCGCGTCGGTTGCGGCGGCTCCTTTTTCAGGGATGTCCCACGGTTCGCCCGAGAATCTTGCCGCGACGGCAATGAATTTTGTGCCGTCAAGCACCGAACCGCCTCCGACCGAAAGGAGAAAACCGACATTTTCCCTTTTTACGATTTCGACCGCCTTCATGAGCGTCTCGTAACGCGGGTTTGGCTCAATTCCACCGAATTCCAGCACCTGATGCCGGGCAAGGGCCGCTTTCACTTGGTCGTAAACCCCGTTTTCCATGATTGAGCCGCCACCGTAAGTGATGAGCACCTTTTGATCTGCCGGGACAAGTTCTGCCAGCTTCGCAATTGTTCCTTTCCCAAACACGATTTCAACCGGATTTCGGTATTGAAAATTTTTCATCGAGACTCCTCACAAACCTGTTCAAATATCTTCTGGGTCCATTTTTTGACCCAAAAATCACAGAAAATCCTATTATTGTGCTTTACATAAAAATTGAGCTTTTCGATGAATCGCCTGTTTCTCCGATGATGGAAAAAATGCCTGTTTTGTTTGATTTGGCAACATCGGAGTAACTGGCAGAGCTTGAAGTGGTGCAAAATTTATGTTCGCCACTATAATTATACAGAAATATTCTCTCAAAGGAACCGCCTGGCCCTCTATTGATCATTCCGCATTTCCAATCCCCCATTTTTTACGATACTCACAAAAAAATCGAAAAAAACGGTTTTTTGGGATGAACTTTTTTGTTCCGGCAACGTACTCACAAGTAGACGTTTGTCATCTTTCTTGATAAAATAATGTGTGACGGAAAAAGGTGAGTGCCATGCTGTTCAATCGAAGCGATTTCGTTCGTGCCGTGAAGCGGATTACTGAAGCCGCGGGTTATCTTGAGCTTGAAATGCCGCAGCAGGCTCTGGAAACGTTGTGTTGTGTTCGGAATCCCGGTCCGTTTGAAGCACAGATTGAGTTTTTACGAGGAAAAGCGTTTCAACAGGCGTCCCGGTTTGAGGACGCGGCGGTTTGTCTGTCGGTTGCCGCAAAAAAAGTCCCGTCTCCATTTAAGGAAGAGGCGTTCGCTTTTCTTTCCGAGTGTCTGAAAGAATCGACGCATCCTTTTCAGATGGCCATGGAGTCGTTCGGAATTTTTCGTGGGGCCAAACCATCTTTGCTGTCCCATCGTTTTTCCGAAGAACAGTCCGGGGGTCATTCCGAGGATTACTGATGACAATGTTGATCGTCACCGATGAGGTCAGGATTCCGCTTTCTGAATTCCAGTGGACTTTTGTGCGGAGTTCCGGTCCGGGCGGTCAAAATGTCAACAAGGTGGCCAGCAAAGCGGTGATGCGATGGGCTCCCGCCGCAAGCGGCTTGATTCCCGAGGAGGATCTCTTGCGTCTGAAGACGCTTTTTCCGGCCTTGCTCACCAAAGAAGGGGAAATCATCATCACCAGTCAAAGGACTCGTGACGCCGTTCAAAACCGTGCCGATTGTCTGGAAAAACTCCGCAGAATCCTTCTTTCCGCCTTGAAAAAACCGAAACGCCGGATTCCGACACGCCCCACCCAAGGTTCGATTCGACGTCGCCTCGACGACAAGGCCAGAAATGCACGAAAAAAGCAGGACCGTAAGAAAAATATTTTTCGTAATGAAGCAAAGGAACAATGACCATGAAACGAATCTCATGTCTGATCATGTTTGTGTTGTGTCTGACAATGCCGGGGTTATCTTTTGCTCAGAAATTGTCTCCAAAAGAGATCGAAGAACAGACGTTGGCCGATTTCGGAACAACCAAAGAGGCCATGGAACGCTTCCACAGAGATGTCATGCAGAATGTGACCAAATTCCAGGAAGGGTTGCAGGCCAGAATCATGAAAGAGTCTTCCCAGCCTGGTGCTTCCGAGGAAAAAGTCAGGGATATGGCAATGAATGGCATGATCGAAATCGGGAACATCATGCAGGAAACATCCAAAAAACACTTCAGCAACGAACAGCATCAAAAAATGCAATTGCGGATGTTTCAAGCGATGCGTTCCGTCAGGGACAATGCCATGAAATCAAACGATCCTGCCGACACAATCATTGCGCAAGGAATTCCCCAGGCGGAATTGATGAAGGGACGTCCGGATTTTCTCAACCTGACGGACAAACAACAGCAGGAGATTCAGGAAATCCAAAAAGAGACGTTCAAGTCAATCCAGATGACAACGCAAAAATATGCCCAATTGAATATGAATCCGGATCGTCAGAAAATAATAATGGGACTTGAAAAAAAGATGCAGGATGCAAAAACGGACGAAGAACGGCAGGAAATCGGGCAAAAATTACGGACCATTCATATTGAATTGCTGAAGGATGCCGTGCCGGAGTTCAAGCGTCTTTTGAAGGAAGGACGCGACAAATTCGATGCCGTTCTCACCGATGCACAGCGGGCAAAGATTGAAGAGGTGATGGACCAGGTCCCGGAATATCTTTGGCAGCAGTTGCCGCAAAATCAAGGAAAAGACAGACCGTGGCGTCCCGGCCTGAATTCGTGGATGCCCGGCATGGGAGCACCTGAAGGAACCGACGACATCCGTGAAGCCAGACCCGAACCCAAAGAAAAAAACCGCCGCTTTCCCGGAAACAACAGTGATGAATGACTCGGACATTTCCCAGACAAAACTCGACGATGCACGTTACATGCGGCGGGCGATTGAACTTGCGTCACGTGGCGAAGGAATGGTCGAGCCGAATCCGATGGTTGGTTGTGTCATTGTTCGTGACGGAAAAATCATCGGCGAAGGTTTTCACCGCTTCTTCGGCGGTCCTCATGCTGAAGTGGAAGCCCTGCAATCGGTTGGCACGGAGTTGGAAAACGCGACACTTTACGTGACGCTTGAGCCGTGTTGTCACCTTGGAAAAACGCCGCCATGCACGGAAGCGATTTTGCAATCCGGAATTCAAAAAGTCGTGGTGGCGATGCGCGACCCGTTTCCCCAGGTGAACGGAGGCGGGATTGCAACGTTGGAAAAAGCAGGAATCGCAGTCACGATCGGTTGTCTGGAAAAGGAGGCCTTGGAACTGAATGCCCCGTATTTGATGCGTATGGAGAACAAGCGTCCGTGGATTCTCGCCAAATGGGCCATGACGCTCGACGGAAAAATGGCGACACAAACCGGTTCAAGCCGTTGGATTTCTTCGGAAGTGTCACGCAAAATCGTGCATCAACTCCGTGCCCGGATGGACGCGATCATGGTCGGCGGCAACACCGTCCGAAATGACGACCCACTTTTGACCGCAAGACCGCCCGGAATCAGGACGCCGATTCGTATCGTCCTTGACACCCAAGGGACGCTTTCTCCCAACAGCCGACTTGCCCAAACGGCACGGGATTCTTTGGTCCTTGTGGTGACGGGGCCGAATCCGGACCAAATCAACACCGAAAAACTGCGTGATGCCGGTTGCGAAGTCCTGACTCTGGAAGAAAAATCGTATCCGGAGTGCTTTGGGCATCTCTTCCACAATCTTGCCGACCGCGGCGTCACCAATCTTCTCGTCGAGGGAGGCGGCACGCTTCTCGGCTCGCTTTTCGACGAACGCCTGATCGACGAATGTCACGTGTTCATCGCCCCGAAACTGATCGGCGGCTGCAAAGCGATTGTTCCGTTTGGTGGCAAGGGTATCGCAATGATGGACGATGCCGTGTCTCTCGAAAATCCGAAAATCAGTCAAGCCGGAAGCGACATCTATCTCTGCGGACATGTTTGCCGACAAAAAACGCAATAATATTGCTTGTGTCATAAAAGTTTGACGACGTTTTCAAGTTTTTTGATTCCGAACACTGCAGCTTCATTAGTTCTACTGTATTAACTAACCATAAACACTTATGATTTAACTTGTTACGACTTCAAGATTAACGATTCCAGCAAATTTCGAT
>Ga0123353_10005877_pt1 | contig 16223 bp, 13 predicted proteins | sample TergutLab28metaG_3_FD_92763 | JGI IMG/M metagenome (GOLD analysis project Ga0123353, IMG submission 92763) | Labiotermes labralis P3 segment gut microbial communities from Petit-Saut dam, French Guiana - Lab288 P3 | ecosystem: Host-associated > Arthropoda: Insects > Digestive system > Gut ... | reverse complement strand
TCGCCTTGTATAAACCCTGCCTTCACGTGTTTTTCTCCGCCACATTTCTTGCAATACAATATAATCAACTCCTTCGGAGTATATTATATCACATCATAGCTAATTTGTAAACACTCCCTTTTCTTTTTAATGGTCTACGGAGTCTTCGATTTTCTGTTTGGCTGGATTTGGAAGTGATAAGCTGACTAACCAAAGCGGAAAGGCCACGGGGAACGGCGGCCTTTTCTGCGTAATTGTTGAAACAGAAAAAGGATATGCCAATGGAAGGAAGATGAATTTATGAAAAAGATTCTGGCGTTCGCGCTCAGCACGGTTCTTTTGGCCCTGTGCCTCTCCGGCTGCGTGTTGTTTGGCGGCGACACGGTTGGCGGCGGTATAGTCGGCAAAGGAGACCCGGAAAGCTTCGAATACACGGTCGGCGAATTCAGCGAAATCAGGGTGGAGCTCTACTGCAATATTGAGTATTACGCCGCGCCTTCCGACACGGTTACCTTGGAGATACAGCCCAACCTCAAAGAATATATCGAAGTGAAGGAATCCGGCGGCGTACTGACCGTCCGCTCCACAAAAAGCATCAACTGGACCGGCAAGGCCGCGGTGTTGACCGTGTCCACGCCCACGCTGAGCCGTCTGGCCCTGGAAGGCGCAAGCAACTTCAGGACACACGACACCATAGTGGCCGATTCGTTTACGCTCCGGATGGGCGGCGCGGGCAGCGGCAAGATTGACTTGGATGTGGACAAACTTTCCGTTGCGATGTCCGGCGCGGGCGGCTACGAACTGTCCGGCAGGGCGGACAGCGCCGAATTGGAGATGTCCGGCGCGGGCAATCTGGACGCGCTGGCACTGCAAACGCGCGAAACAAAAATCGATCTGTCGGGCGTCGGCACGGTACAGGTCAGTTGCTCCGAGAATCTGCGCATCGCCGTGGCGGGCGAGGGTTCGGTGGAATACAGGGGCTTTCCCAATGTGGACCTCCAGGCAGACGGGTATGTCCGCGTAAAAAAAGTGAATTAGAGCAACAAAAAGGGACATCCACAAATTCTTCTGTGGATGTCCTTTTTGTAGGGAGATTACAGCTTCAAATCCGGGTTTTCCGCGAAGTGCTTGAGCATGACAATCGGGTCGGCCGACGACGGGTTTGTGATGGTGACGCCCGCTTTTGCAGCGTCCTCGCTGATGAAATATTCGTCGTGGGTGAGCTTCCCGAAGCGGATCATCGTGGGCGACTCGATGTCCCAGACGCCGAACTTGCCGTGGCCTTCCAGCATGTAGATGCCATAGGCGGCGGCGTCTTTGATAACCACCGTCTGCCCGGGCAGAACGGTCAGCCGCTTGGCGGAGGCCTTCACGCACTTGTAGCAGATCCATTCGTCGATGTAACCCTCCGCGCGCATCTCCTCCATCGGCTTGACCGGCTTGGGGTTCATAAAACGGTTCTGATAGAAATCCGGGTCGGCATTCAAATCCCAGTCCAGCACGTTCATCAGGTGGTCCAGGTCGCCCACGCGCTCGGGGGGCGTGTCTTTCCAGAGCAGCTCTTCGGGCACGGCGTGGTCGAAGTACAGCAGACTCTGATACATCGCGAACACGTCCGAGGCAAACTGCGGCTCATAGGTGCAGAGGCTGCCCGGCGCGTGCAGGATGCCCGGCGGCACGTCCCAGCCGGTGTCCACTGTGAGTTTATACGCGCGCGACAAATCCAGGAGCTTGTTGTCGCCCTTCGGGAAATCCGCGAGGGCCTGCTTGACCTGTTCGCGCGTCACGCCCGGGTTGACGCCGAAGAAGGTGAAGGGGAATTCCCCGCCGTAGTTGTTCATCTGCGCCGGGAAGAAATACATCTCCGGCTTGCCCTTCTGGCCGGTCATTGCGGCGTATGCGTCGTTGTGGTGCACGTGGTGGGGGAGGGGTCCCAGGTTGTCAAAGAATTTGGAGTAGACAGGCCAGCCGCCGTATTTGGCGTAGAGGGCTTCCCCAATCAAAGCGCCCTTCAAGTGCGCCACGGCATCTCTGAGTAATGCCCGCCCGGAGCCGTCCGCCGTGACGGCGTAGCTGAGCCCTTCGTCCTCCGGTGTGAGCGGCCCATTTTCTGCGTGGGTGGTGGACGCAAACCAGCGCTCGTCGATGCCGCCGCGCGTGAGTCCATAGGCGTAGTAGTCGTCCGGGTGCAGGCGGATTCTCCGCCCGGGGCGGCAGAAGGCGCGCGGCACCCAGGCGGGCGCGAGCCGCAATATGCCGTTTCCTTCCTCCATCATTTGCTCAATAATATGCGCTTTCATGCTTTGTTCCTCCGTCTCTATTCTCACGTTTATTTTTCCAGGGATTTGAACTCTATTTTATCGTATGAACGCTTCCCTTGTCAACTCGATCTGTGGTATACTAAAATAAAAAAGGAGCGCTTGTTCATGAAAAAGAAGATCACGAGATTGATTTCTGCGATTTTATGCGCCGTACTGCTGTGCGCCGCTGTGCCTACGGCGGTGTTCGCGCAGGAGACCGCAGAGGAGGGCAGCCTAAAACTGTTGTCCTTCAATGTGTCCGGGCTGCCGATTATTGGTACGTCTCAGGGAACCGCGGGCTCGTCCGGCAACAAGAAGTCCGCGATTATCGGCGAATACCTCAACGGCCTCGACTTCGATATGATCGGCGTGCAGGAGGATTTCAACTACCACAAGGGCCTCGCCGAACAAATGACCGAGTTCCCTTACCAAACGGTACACAGCGGCGGCGTTCCGGCGGGCGACGGGCTCAATATCTTCTCCCGGCGCGGGATATACAACGTGGAGCGCGTGACTTGGAACGAAGCCTCCGGCGTACTCGCCGGTGCCAACGACCGGCTGGCGCCCAAGGGCTTCGTCTACGCGGTAGCGGAGCTCTGTGACGGCGTCTACATAGACTTCTATGTGCTCCATGCCGACGCGGGAATCGACAGCGGCTCCGTCGCGGCGCGGGCGGATAACTACCGACAGCTCGCGGCCCACATCAACGCGCGGAAGTATGACCGCGCCGTGGTCGTGCTCGGCGACTTCAACGGGACGCTCGCCAGGAACCGGGGCGACGACCTGTACGGCAACCTAATTGTTCCGACAGGGCTTGCGGACGTGTGGGCGGAGCTGTTCAACGGCGTCAACTGCGACTACGGAGACGGCTCGAGCTGGAACCCCAGCTACGGAGAGAGTATCGATCGCGTCATGTATAAAAATGGCGGCGGCGTTACATTTACGCCTAAAACTTTTGAATACATCATGATGACCGACGCGCAGGGCAAGACCCACACGGACCACATGGCCGCTTCGGCCACGCTGACGTATGGCATTACGGACCCGATAGAAAATACGGAAGAACTGAAAACCGAGGGGCCAATCAGCGGATTCCAGATGTTCCTCAAGCAGCTCAAGGCGGTCTTTAGGGATTTGTATTTGATTTTTACGAATTTGAATGAGCTGGCTGATCTATTTCAATATATTCGATAGAAAATATTAAAAAAAAGGAGCAATGTTATTATGATAAAAAAAGCGGCCGATATGCCTTCAGAGAATCGGGAACAGATGCGGGGCGGCGACGGCACCGTCACGCTGACCCACGCGTTTTCCCCAAACGAGTGGGGCTCTTCCACGCGCTTGTTTTCGAAAGTCACGCTGCCGCCCGGGACGTCCATCGGGTACCACCTGCACGAAGGCGAGGAAGAATTCTTCTTCTTCCTCGCGGGCGAGGCGGAGTACAACGACAACGGCACCCTTGTTTCTGTCAAAGCGGGGGACGCGACTTTGGCCCCCGACGGCCACGGGCACGCCGTCCGGAACACCGGCGACGGGCCGCTTGAGCTGATCGCGGCAATCGTGCGCTATTAGGCAGGGGGAACTATCATGAAATACTACCTGGGACTGGACAACGGGGGGACGGTGACGAAGGCCGTGCTCTATACCGCCGAAGGCGAAGAAGTCAGCGCGGCGGCGGTGGATACCGCCATGCTTACGCCCCGCCCCGGTTTTACGGAACGGGACATGGAGGAGATGTGGCGGGCCAACTGCGCGGTCGTCCGGCAGGCCGCCGAAAAGCGGGGCATCGACCCACAGGACATCGCGGGTCTGGCCATCTGCGGGCACGGCAAGGGCCTGTATCTTTGGGGTAAAGACGATAAGCCGACCCGGAACGGGATCATCTCCACCGACAACCGGGCCTGGGAATACGTACAAAACTGGCGTGGTAGCGGGGTGGAGGACGCGGCGTTTCAACTGTCCTGCCAGCACGTGCTGGCCTGCCAGCCGGTGGCCCTGCTCGCCTGGCTGAAGGACAATGAACCCGAGGCCTATCAAAATATCCAGTGGGTATTTGAGTGCAAGGACTACGTCCGCTTCCGCCTGACCGGGGAAGCGCGGGCGGAGATCACGGACTATTCGGGCGCCCACCTCCTGAACCTGAAGACCGGGCAATATGACACGGAACTCCTGCGCTTGTTCGGGCTGGAGGCGCTTGCGGACGCGCTGCCGCCGCTCTGCGGTTCGACGGAGGTCTGCGGCTATGTGACAAAAGAGGCCGCACAAGCGACGGGCCTGAAAGAGGGAACGCCGGTGGCGGGCGGTATGTTTGACATCGACGCCTGTGCGCTGGCGGTGGACATCACCGACGAAGCGCACCTGTGCATGATCGCGGGCACCTGGAGCATCAACGAATACATCCGGCGCGGCCCGGTGACGGACGGCTCGGTGTTGATGAACTCCCTGTACTGCATGCCGGGTTATTATCTCATAGAGGAGTGCAGTCCCACATCGGCTGGAAACAACGAGTGGTTCATCCAGACGCTGCTCCCGGAGTTGAAGGAGCAGTACAGGAAAGAAGGCAAACGGATATACGAAATCACCGACAGCTGGGTGGAGGCTTTGCCGCCCGAGGAGTTTTGTCCCATATTTTTACCCTTTCTGCTGGCGAGCAACGTCCACCCGAACGCCATGGGCAGCTTTGTCGGCCTGAGCAATTACCACACGCGGGCCCACCTGATGCGCGGCGTCTATGAGGGCATCGCGTTCTCCCACCGCTATCATCTGGAAAAGCTTTTGGCGACGCGGGAAGCGCCGGTAAAGAGCATCCGGCTGGCGGGGGGCGCGGCGCGCTCCAAGGTATGGACGCAGATGTTCGCGGACGTCATGAAGCTGCCAATTGAGACGACCCAGGTAAACGAGGCCGGGGCGCTGGGCTGCGCCATGGCGGCGGCTGTCGCGGCGGGGGAGTACGAAAACCTCCGTGAGGCGGCCAAAAACATGTGCCGAATCAACCCGACCCTGTTCCCGAACCTGGAAAGCGCGGCGGTCTACGACCGGAAATACGCGATGTATCAAAGCATAATAGAGGCCTTGGATCCCGTATGGGACGAGATGCAACGCCTGAAATGAAAGATGGGGGGAAGGAGAATGCGGCGTGAGAAATTACAGGTTGGGTCTGTATGAAAAAGCGATGCCCCCTGATTTTTCAATAGAGCAGAAACTGGAATGTGTGAAACACTGCGGCTTTGATTATTTGGAGCTCAGCGTCGATGAGACGGAGGAGAAGCTGAACCGGCTCGACTGGTCTGAAAGTGAAATCGACGTAGTCATTGCCGCAGTCTGCCGGACGGGTGTGCCGATTGCGACCATGTGCCTGAGCGGACACCGGAAATACCCCATCGGCTCGGCGGACGGGCCGACCCGGGAGCGCGGCATGGAGATACTCCAGAATGCGGTCAAGCTCGCCGAAGTGCTGGGCATCCGGATCATACAACTGGCGGGCTATGACGTGTACTATGAACCGTCTACGCCGGAGGCCGTGACCCGCTTTGCCGAAAACCTACGCCTGGGTGTGGAGTTTGCCGCGAGCCATGGGGTCATCCTCGCCTTCGAGACAATGGAGACGGAGTTCCTCAACACCGTCGGAAAGGCGATGGCCCACGTGAAGACGCTGAACTCGCCCTACCTGCAGGTATATCCCGACTCCGGCAACCTCAACAACGCTGCTATCCAGTATGGAACGAGCCTGAAGGCCGATCTGGAATCGGGCAGAGGGCACATCGCTGCGCTGCACCTGAAGGAGACGGTTCCGGGCGTTTTCCGCGACATAGTGGCGGGCGAGGGGCAGGTGGATTTCCAAACGGTGATTCAAACCGCGTATGGCATGGGCGTCCGGATGTATACCGCCGAGATGTGGTACAAGGACGCCGCTTGGAAAGACAATATCCGAAAGACCCGCGATTTATTCAGCCGGTTACTGGACGAGGCCGCCGCTATACTTTGATCTGAATCCAAAGAAATAGAGGGGCGGCAATGCCCAAAATGCGGAAACGCAGAGAGCTGGATAAAAAAACCGAACGCAATATGGGTTCGGGGAAGCAAAACTCAAATACAGGGTTCCCACCAACCACAAGTCACAAAATCATAAAAAACATCTGCACAAATACCGCGACTTGCCTTTCTCCCTTTTGGATTTTCTTTAACAACGCAGTGTGTCCACTCCCCTCTCAAAAAAACACTTGCATTTTTTTCCGCCCTGTGCTATATTATTTCGGCAATTCACACGCGTGGCCGTTCTTCTGTCCCTGCGCCGCAGCTGGTATTACACGCGGCGTCACAGAATCAAAAGGCCCTGCGGAGGATCAAAAATAAGGAGGATTATCAACGTGGCAATGGTATCCATGAAGCAACTGCTCGAGGCCGGTGTGCATTTCGGGCACCAAACCAGACGATGGAACCCCAAAATGGCGTCCTATATCTTTACGGAACGCAACGGGATTTACATCATCGACCTGCAAAAGACCGTGAGAAAACTGGAGGAGGCCTACCTGTTTATCCGCAATGTCTCAGAAAGCGGGAATGAGATTCTGTTCGTGGGCACGAAAAAGCAGGCCCAGGACTCCATCCGGGAAGAGGCACAGCGTTGCGGTATGCCCTTCGTCAACGCGCGCTGGCTGGGCGGCATGCTCACCAACTTCCACACCATCCAGCGCCGCATCAAGCGTCTTGCGCAGCTGAAGGCGATGGAGGCGGACGGCACTTTTGATCTGCTGCCCAAAAAGGAAGTCATCAAGCTTCACCTGGAGATTGAGCGCCTGGAGAAGTTTATGGGCGGCATCACGCAGATGAAGCGCCCGCCCGCGGCGATTTTCATCGTCGACCCGCGCAAGGAGCGCATCGCGGTGGCGGAAGCGAAGAAGCTGAAGATTCCCATCGTCGCCATTGTGGACACCAACTGTGACCCGGACGAAATCGACCTGGTGATTCCGGGCAACGACGACGCCATCCGCGCCGTGCGTTTGATTGCATCCGCCATGGCGGACGCCGTCATCGAAGGCAGGCAGGGCGAACAGGGCATGGAAGAAATCGCGGAAGTGATAGAGGAGGCAGAATAATATGGCGGCATTTACGGCAAAAGACGTACAGACCCTGCGCGAAAGAACCGGCGTGGGCATGATGGACTGTAAAAAAGCGCTCGTCGAATCGGACGGCGATATGGAGAAGGCAATTGATTTCCTGCGGGAAAAGGGCCTCGCGGCGGCGGCGAAGAAAGCCGGGCGCATCGCGGCCGAAGGTGCCGTGGTGGCGTATCAGGACACACAGAAGCAGATCGGCGTGCTGGTTGAGGTCAATTCGGAGACAGACTTCGTAGCCAAAAACCAGGACTTCCAGGCCTTCTGCCTGGAGGTCGCCAAAACAGCCGCGCTGGCCAATCCGGCGGATGTAGAGAGCTTGCTCAGCGTCAATTTAATTGACACCGACAGGACCGTGCAGGAAAATCTGCAGGATAAAATCCTCTCCATCGGTGAGAACCTGAAAATCCGCCGCTTCACCCGCGTGGAGGGCCTTGTGTCCACCTACATTCACGGGGGCGGCTCCGTGGGCGTCATGGTGCAGTTTGAGGCGGCACTGGAAACCGCGGCACAGGAGGCCTTCCAGGTTATGGGGAAGGATTTGGCCATGCAGATTGCTGCCATGAGCCCGCAGTTCCTTTCCAGGGACTGTGTGCCGGAAGAAGTTGTAGAGCACGAAAAAGGCATTTTGATGGCGCAGATCAAAGAGGACCCGGCCATGGCACAAAAGCCGGAGAAGGTGCTGCAGGATATCATCATGGGCCGGCTGGGTAAATTCTTCAACGAAGCTTGCCTGCTGGAGCAGAAATACGTGAAGGACGACTCCGTAACAGTGAAGGCCTATGTCGATTCCGTGGCCAAGGAGCTCGGCGGGGACATCAAAGTTCTGAACTTCTTCCGCTACGCAAAGGGTGAGGGCCTGCAAAAGCGCGAGGACAACTTCGCGGACGAAGTCGCGAGCATGATGAAATAGTATATCAATCCACCGCGCAACAAAAGCGGAATCACAACCCGCCGGTTAAACCGGTGGGTTGTTCTTGTAAATTCATGCGGAGCGTGGTATACTGCGTTACAACAGGTTGTGCCATATTGCGCAAATGTACCAAAAGGCGGGTGTCTACAACTTGAAGTAACAGACTCATGAGGGGGAATAAAATTTGAATTCACAGTCCATTGTTGAGCGCAGGTATGTGGGCGGGAAGGAACGCCTTGCTTTCGGCGTCGCACTCGGCGGGCAGGGCGTCAGTCTGCATATCATCAATAATTATTTGAATTATTTTTTCATCAACATCTTTCATGTCAACAGCAACATCGTTGCCGCAATGCTGCTGGCGGAAGGGATCTGGGACACCGTCAACGACCCGCTGATGGGTGCCTTGATTGACCGCACCCGCACGCGCTGGGGCAAGTTGCGTCCCTATCTGCTCGCCGTCCCGATCCCGATGGCACTGACGACAGTCGCCCTTTTCGCGGGGCCGATACTGATCAAAAATCCGGGCGAAAACGCTTTGAGCAAAGTCTTCTATATCTTCGTAACCTATTTTTTGTGGGAGACTTTTTACACCATCTCTGACATTCCGTTTTGGGGTATGTCGGCAGCCGTCTCGCCGAACCCGCAGGACCGCACGCGGATTATTTCCTATGCGCGTTTTATTTCGGGTTGTTTCGGCGGACTTCCCACCATGGCAGTTCCGGTTATCTTGGACCTCTCCAACAAGCCCGGCGGGCTGGATATTAAAAAAGCGTTTTTCATTATCGGTCTGATCGCCGGCATCGCCGGCATGGGCTTGTTTTCTCTGGCAGGCCTGAAGGTAAGGGAGCGCATCGTCCAATCCGAAGAGCAGCCCAGCCTTCGGGAATGCCTGGATTGTATTGTGAAAAACCCGCCCCTGCGTTTATTGATACTCAGGAACTTTATTTATGCGCTCTGCAATACCGGCAACGCGTTTTCGACCTATTTTTTCTTGGACGTACTCGGTTCCGCCTCCTATTCCGTCCTTGCCGCGGTCCCCGGCGGTTTTACCGACCCGCTTTCCTATGTGTTTATCCCGGCGATCAAGAAGCGGTTCAACAACAAACAAATCGTCATCTTCTCCCAGCTTTTAATCTCCCTGCTTCACGCCGGAACGTATTTTATTGGGGTTCGCTGGAAAAGAAACGTCCTCTTTATGGTGGCGCTCATGATGGCAAAAAACGGAATAGAGGCCCTGTTTAACGGCGCTTCCTTTGTGATTCCCACGGAGATGGTCGGGGAAACCGTGGATTATATGGAATGGAAGACCGGCTGGCGTCCGGAAGGTGTCAACTTTTCTGTTTTATCTTTTTTTAATAAAATCACAGGCGTCATAGCCCGCGCGCTGGGCGCCTACCTTCTAAAGCCGATCGGATATCAAACATCCGCGGCGAACGCAATGGTGCCGCAGACCGAGCGCACGAAGCAGGGCATCTGGTTTATGCTCATGGCCTTCCCGGTGATTTTCCGCCTGCTCAGCCTGATTCCCATGTTCTTTTATGACCTTGTGGGAAAAAAGCGCGATACCATGATGGAAGAGATCGCCGTCCGCAGAGCGGAGCGTTCCCAAGAGGTATCGGAGTAACCGCCACGGAAAAATCGGCATAAAACTGCGGAAAACAAACGGTTTTATGCCGATTTTTTTGTTCTTTTAATTGGGCCTGGTATAGGGCGGCAAGTCTCTGCCCAGATATTTGCTTATAAACTTCTGGATGGTTCCGTAAAAAAGTTCTGGTGAAAATTGGGACTCGGAATGTCCCGCGCCGGGCACTGTGAGCATCTCCTTTTCGCAGGCCGCGGCGGCGTACACCTCTTGGAGCATCCGGAACGGTACGGAATCGTCCTCTTCGCCGTGTATAAACAGGGTCGGCGTTTTCGACTTTTTCAGCTGCTCCACGCAGGAGGCCTCTTGGATGGAGAAGCCCGCCCGCAGCTTCGTGACCGTATCCAGGGCGTGAAGGCCGATATTCGTTATCGCTTCCACAGGAATGGCGTGACCGGCAACCGCGAAAAGCAAGTCCCGCACGGAGGTGTAGCCGCAGTCCTCAATGGCGCAAATCACATTGTCCGGCAGAGCTTCCCCGGTGGTCATCATCGTCGTGCCCGCGCCCATGGAGGAGCCGTATAAAATAATTTTCGGATTTTCATATTCGCGGATGAGATAATCAATCCAGGCGACGACGTCAATGCGGTCCAGCCAGCCCATGCTGACAAAATTATCTTCGCTCTCCCCGTGTCCGCAGAGGTGCGGCTGAAGGACGTTAAAGCCCCAGCTGTAGAATTCCTTTACAAGCGTAGCATTGGACCAGGGGCAGCAGGTAAAGCCGTGCGACAGGATGAGCCACACGTCGCAGGGCGTTTCGTTCCGGATGCTGTCCGCGTGGATTTGTACGCCTCTGGGGGAAGGGATCCCCACTTTTTCAGGCGGCCGGTCCATATACCACTGCACGTTCGCCTGAAACTTGTCAAAATTCGGGGAGTCGATAAACCCCTTCATCTCATAGCTCTGGCCCGTCACGCGGACCAATAGTTTTTCCAGCCAGTTTTTGGGGATATCAACGGCTTCCCCCGTGAGGATGCCCTCTACGGGCCAGCCCGCGGAACCCCGCGCTGCAGCTTTTCTTGAAAATAATTGCTCATAAATGAGATTGCCAAGCGCAAAATAGGCGGCGCCCGACGCCGCGGCAAGTCCCAGGGTCGTTTTCAGGAGCTTATGTTTTGCCATATACTCACGCCTTTCTCCTTCTAATCTGATACGCCGATACAACTTAACCCGATTATAACAGAAATGATAGTAGCGCGTCAATTTATTCTGGTAAATAGGGTGCGGCACCACAGCAGAAATTGTCAACCACTGCCAGCGGCCTTTTTATTCAAATCGCTTTGCTTGACCTTTCGATGCGGGTATGCTAATATAATACTGCTTATTGACGGTATTTCACCACCGTTCACAAAAAATATAACAAGAGGTTACGCATGAAACGGGTTATGATTGTCGGAGCCGGTCCCGCCGGCCTCACCGCGGCCTACGAGCTGCTGTCCCGCTCCCAAGAGTACGAGGTTGTGATACTGGAGAAAAGCGGAGCCATCGGCGGCATCTCGCGAACAGTCACCCACAACGGCAACCGCATGGACATCGGCGGCCACCGCTTTTTTTCCAAAGACCGGCGGGTGACCGGCTGGTGGGACACGATGATGCCCCTGCAGGGCGCTCCTTCCCTGGACGACAAGCTGCTGGGAAGAGAAAAGCCGCTCGCGCAGGAAGGCCCCGACCCCGAGCAATGCGACGAAGTGATGCTGGTTCGCCAGCGGATATCCCGCATCTACTACCTGCGGAAATTCTTTGATTATCCCATTTCGATGAAGTGGCAAACCTTTTACAACATGGGCCTGCCCCGCACGGTAAAGGCCGGCTTTAGCTATCTGAAATCCGCCGTGCACAAGCGGGAGGAAAACTCTCTGGAGGATTTTTATATCAACCGCTTCGGCCGGGTGTTGTACGGCATGTTTTTCGAGGGCTACACGGAAAAGCTTTGGGGCCGCCATCCCAGCGGCCTGTCCGCCGACTGGGGCGCCCAGCGGGTCAAGGGCTTATCGATTTCCGCCGTAATCAAAGACATGGCCAAGAAGCTGTTGCCCAAAAGCAAACAGGAGAAGGCCCAGGTGGAGACCTCCCTGATTGAGGAATTTCTCTATCCCAAACTGGGCCCCGGCCAGCTCTGGGAAACGGTGGCGCGGCGGATAGAAACTTTAGGCGGCAGTATCATTAAGCAAGCAGAAGTCCATGGCATTCAGGTGCAAGATAGCCGGGTAAGCGGCGTTTGCTATCTGGAAAACGGCGCGGAAAAATCCCTGGAGGGGGACATCCTGATTTCCTCCATGCCCCTGAAGGATTTGGTAGCCGGCATGGGCGGCGTTACGCCGAAGGAGACGGCCGGCATTGCCGCGGGTCTCCCCTACCGCGATTTCGTCACGGTGGGCCTGCTGGTCGCCAAATTGAATCTGCGCAATCAGACGAAGATCAAGACCCTCAACGATATCATACCCGACTGCTGGATCTATGTGCAGGACACCGGCGTCAAGCTGGGGCGCATTCAGGTGTTCAACAACTGGTCGCCCTATATGGTTTCCGACCCGGTCAATACCGTGTGGATCGGCCTGGAATATTTTTGCGACGAGGGAGACGATTTCTGGAACCTCTCCGAAGAAGCCTGCGTCGATTTCGCCGTAAAAGAGCTGGTAAGCATGGGCGTCATCGGCTCCGCCGCCGACGTGTTGGACAGCCACCGCGAGCGGGTGCAGAAGGCCTACCCCGCCTACTTCGACACTTACGAACAGATGGACGATCTGGTGACCTGGCTGGACGGTTTCGAAAATCTCTACTGCGTGGGCCGCAACGGGCAGCACCGCTACAACAATATGGACCACTCCATGGCCACGGCCTTCGAGGCGGTGGAGAATATTCTCACGGGTAAACCCGGCAAAGAAAACATCTGGAGTGTAAATACAGAAAAAGAGTATCACGAAACAGAAAACAAGGATAAACAGTAGGGGCGGCTTGCAGCCGTCCGTTGGGATTTATCATTTTTGCGGACGGCTACAAGCCGCCCCTACGTAAAACCGTGGGTTTTGAGCAGGTATATCGTAGCCGGCGGTGCCCCCACCGTCCCAACAAATCCATAATAACGGAGACGAACGAATATAAATATGTTAAAATCATTGTGGAACCGCGGGAAAGCGCCCGCCATTTTTTCGCTGGGCTTTTTGGCCCTTGCGCTCCTGGCGGTTCTGTATTATATCGTCTTCCCCAGCCGGGGGTATTTCCACGCCGACTGCGGCGACACCCTGCTGTGGGCCAACGCGAGCTACGAATCCGGCCGCCTCATCAGCCGGGACTTCAGCTACGCCGCCCTGTTGCCCGCGGGCGGTTCGCTGCTGATGCTCCCCTGGATTCCGCTGTTCGGCGTCAGCATGACCACCCACATCCTCGGTATGCTGAGTTTCGCGCTGCTGTTTACGGGCGCACTGTGGTTTTTGTTCCGCTCCCTGGACTGCTCCGTCAGCCAGAGCGCCGCCTGCACGGCCGCCACGCTGCTGCTGCTCTCCTCCAGCGACAAGCTGCGCGAAATCTTCTGGGGGCATGTGATCTACTACAGCCTCGGGCTGATTTATTTGATCGCCGGGCTGGGACTCGTGCTGCGGCTGCTGCGCTGTGCGGACAGGAAACGCTCCGGGCTCTACCTGGGTCTGCTGTTTCTGCTTCTTACCGGCACGGCGATCAACGATTTCCAAATCATCGCGATTGTCACCTTCCCCCTTGCCGGAGCCCTGGCCGCCGAACGGTTTTTCGACCCCAACACGCCGCTTCTCAGTCCCCAAAATAAGAAAGCGGGCGTGATTCTCTGTGCGGCCGCAGCCGCCACCTGCGTGGGGCTGGTTCTTTTCTATATCCTTTCCGGCGGTGTGCGCTCCGGCTACACCGACGCCTACTCCGCCTTTTCCGATATGGCCTCCTGGCCGGACAATATCCGGGCCTTCATGAACCACTGGCTCACCCTGCTGGGGCTGGATGTCAACTCCGGCGACAAGCTGATCAGCGTGAGCGCCGTGCTCCATATGCTCCGCATCGGCTGCGCCGGCGTTTTTCTGCTGGCGCCCTTTGCCGCCGCCCTGGAGTACCGCAAACTTGAAGACCGCAGCCTGCGCCTGCTGCTCTGGTGCCACTACCTCACCAGCGCTTTCATCCTGTTCGGCTTCGTCTTCGGCAGACTGTCGGCCGCCAACTGGCGCCTGAGTCCCATGCTGGGCACCGCCGTGATTTCCACCTTGATGTATTTCCAGTATAAACTGAAGGGCGTTTCCGTCCGGCTGCCCGCCGCGATTTTGGTCGCGATTTTGGCCTTCTCGCTGCTGAATCTCTTCACCATCGCGAATATGCCGGCCGATTACGGGCGGGACAATGACCTCCACATACTCAGCTATACGCTCCGGGAAAAGGGTCTGGATTTCGGATACGCCACCTTCTGGCAGTCCAATGCCATTCCCATTATCTCCCAAGGTGAATTGGAGATACGCGTCGTCGACGTGGACGACAGCGGCTACCGCGCGCGGTACTATCAGAGTTCCCCTTCCTGGTATCAGCCGAACCCGAAGATTCAAAAGAGTTTCCTGCTGCTCAGCGATTATGAGTATTATTTGTTGACCAATAGCGCGCAATGGGCCGACCTGCAACATGATATCGTGGATCAATTTGCGATCCGGGGTTTTCAGGTGCTCATTTTTCACAGGGATTTGTTCTAAAATTGTAGGGGCGGGTGCCCCTATCCGCCCCTGAGAGGAGCGATACTTATCATGAACAGAAAATGGATCTGCCTATTCCTGGTCTCAACTATTCTTTTCCTTAGCGCCTGCGTCACGGACAAGCCCTCGGATCCCACTCTCAGTCCAGATGATCCGCCTCTTTATCTCGCCACAGTGGAATACGGCGAGCCCGACCTGATTACGGACAACTCCGGCCCGCTGTGGGCCTACATACGCTTCCCGGTTGCGGGCAACACGACCGACGCCGTCATCTCGAAGTGGGCACATGGCGTGTATCAGGACGCGCGTGACGAAATCGCCGGGTTACGCAAGGACGACCCCGATGCCGAGGGAGAAGTCAATATCCAGTTCGACTCCTACCTGATTGACGGCCGGTATGCCGGAATTTTGGAAAACGGCATGTTCATGTCCTCCCACCTGGCACACCCGGTGAGTATCATCCGCACATTCAATATTGATACGAAAAGCGGCGCCCTGTTGCAAAACGCGGATATCCTGGACTATGCACAAGTTGAGAACATTTTATCCGTCCTGCGCGACAGCATCGTAAAGACGCGCCCCGACGCAGCGGACTATCTTGACGCGATGGACACAACATGGCTTACACACATTGCTCTCGGGCACGAGGGTGTGATTGTTCTGCTGGAGAAGAGTCTGTTCCTGCCGACTTATTTCGGTGCGCTGATGGCCACGCTGCCCTATGAGGCACTCGGCTCGGCCTTCCTGCTGGGCGAAAAGCCCGAGCCTACGACAGAGCCGCCTACAGAACCACCAACCGAATCCAAACCGAATCCCATTATCCCGAACATCCCTCCGCAGAGCAACGAGATTGACCCCTCCAAACCCATGGTTGCGCTGACTTTTGACGACGGCCCGAGCAAATATACGGCGCAAATTTTGGACTTGCTCGAGAAATACAACTGCCGGGCCACCTTCTGTGTCGTCGGTAACCTGGTAAGTGCCAGAAAATCTACGGTAAAACGCGCGTCCGACCTGGGCTGTGAAATCATCGGCCACTCCTGGGACCACCGCGACTTATCCAAACTCACGGCGGAGGAAATCAAAAAGGAGCTCAACGACACGAGTGCCGCCATTGAGTCCGTTACGGGCAGCAAGCCGATGCTGTACCGCCCGCCTTACGGCGCAACAAACGCCACCGTAAAAAATGTGTCCGCCGAGCTGGGTTATGCGCTCATACACTGGTCGGTCGACCCGCTTGACTGGAAGAGTAAAAACGCGGACAAGGTGCATTCCGCCATCATGGGTGAGGTGAGCAACCGCGCCATCGTCCTCAGCCACGACCTCTACGGTTCCACCGCGGACGCTATGGAGCGCGTGATCCCGGAACTGCTCTCCCGGGGGTACCAGCTCGTCACGGTTTCAGAACTGATGTACTACTCGGACAAGACCCTGGAAGCGGGAAAAATATACTACTACATTGTTAAGCCTAATAGTTGTATAAATGCAGAAAGTATGATATACTCATATAGGGGTGTATCAAATGCCAAAGAAAAAATATGAAGTAAATCTAACCGAGGAAGAGCAGAAGAAACTGAT
>Ga0123353_10005875_pt1 | contig 16223 bp, 14 predicted proteins | sample TergutLab28metaG_3_FD_92763 | JGI IMG/M metagenome (GOLD analysis project Ga0123353, IMG submission 92763) | Labiotermes labralis P3 segment gut microbial communities from Petit-Saut dam, French Guiana - Lab288 P3 | ecosystem: Host-associated > Arthropoda: Insects > Digestive system > Gut ... | reverse complement strand
CGGAAATACCCGCCTTCATTTTTGCCCGAGCCCGAGATCCGGAAATGGCTGAAGCCCCAGGTATGGGTTTTCCCGGTCCAATAGCCCCCTGAGCCCGGGCCGAAGTTCAGCCCGAAGGGCCAGCAGGTATCGGGGCCCAGGCGCACAAGGCCGAAGGGAGCGCAGGCGGCGGGGAACGTATTGCCGCTCCATGGAAACCCGCCGACGCCCGCAAAGGGGTTGACATATTGGGTGTATAGGCCCATCTCCGGGCCGTCGATCCCGCGCGGCGGCAGTTGCCCGGTGAACACCAGCCCCGTAAAAGCCGTGATCACAGCAATGAAGAAAGCGAATATCCTGCCGAATATGGTCATAAAAGGGCCTCCTCCTTTTATTTGTTTATGTGCGTCTCTATGTCTGCGATTTCCGGTCAAACTTGACCATGGCTACCGCGATGGAGATCAGCGTGACGACTTCACAGACCGCGCCGGGGACGGAGCGCGTGAGCACGTTGAAGATCAGCCAGCCGCACGAACCGACCGCGCCGAGCCGCCGCGTCAGTTTGGGATTCAGCACATAGAGCGACACGGTGCCGACCTGCATGGCCGCCATGGGCAGCAGGCTGACCGGCCCGCTCCATGTGAAGATGCCGCAGAGGATATAGCCGAGGCAGAAGATATACAGCCAGGCGGGGTGCGCCGCCCACTTTTTCGGGCGCATGGCAAAAACACAGTTGCGCAGCAGGCCCGCCGCGTTCAGCGCGGCCCCGGTATAGGCCCCGGCACTGAATTGCCCGAGGAGCAAAAAATGAACGCACCAGACCAGGCAGCCGAATATCTGGATGCTCACAATGCGCTTGTTGGTGTTGGCCTGATAGGAGATGACGTTCAGCAGCAGGCCGATAAAGCCGATGAACTGAACGCAAAGAAAGCCCCAGGTGACGTTCCAAAACGCGATTTGATTCATGGAGATGTTCGTTCCTCCGTCGAAACATTCGCCTTCAGCCAGGCCATGCTCCGGGCCGCGTCGCTGAGCCCGTCGGGCTTGGGGCTATCGTTTTCCAGCACAAGCCACTCCAGGCCGATGGCCTTTGCCCCGCGTACCACGGCGGCCAAGCCGCAGTTGCCCTCGCCGAGCGCCCTGGTGTCCTTGCCGACGCCGTCCTTGATGTGCAGGCTGCAAATGCGGTCCTTATTCTCAGTGATGAACGTATAGTTATCTATCTGCGCGCAAAAGCTCCAATAGGTGTCCACCTGCAGCGCGCAGGCGGCTTTGAAGCGGTCAATGGGCAGCGTGCCATCCCTGTACGGCTTGAACTCGCTTTCGTGGTTGTGGTAGTAGATGGTGATCCCCTGGAGCGCTGCGGCGTCGGAGGCGGCCTTCAGTATTGCGCACGATTTGGCAGCCCTCCTGGGCGTGCGATGGTCTGCGCCGCCAATGCCGATCATAGACAGGCCCATGTGCTTGCAGTAGTCGATGGTCTTCTGCAAATTTTTTGGGCGCAGGTCATTCAGGTTCATGTGCGTGCCGGTAGCGGCCAGGCCCGCATCCTCCAGCGCACGGCGGGTGACCGCGGCATCCAGGCCCTGGCAATCCCCCCCGAGCTCCACGCCGTCGAAGCCCAGGGCCTTGATTTTTGGGAACAATGCCAGGAAATCCGCGGGCGCTTTCACCAGGTCCCGCAGGGTGTAGAGTTGAATGGAAAATTTCATGCCACAACTCCAGCCTTTCCTTTATTTCGTCTATTCTAACAAAGAAACAGCCGGAAAGCAAGGAAAAGTTTCTTGCTTTTTTGGGGCCCATATGATAAGATTGATTGGAAAAAGAAAAGGGGAACCAGCGATGCGAGATATCATTTCCCTGAATGGCCTGTGGGATTGGCATCTGCCGGGCGGTCCTGTTCAAAAAAGGCTCGTGCCCTCATGCTATTTCTGCGTGGGGGACGCATATTATTCCCGCGAATTCACGCTGACCGATCTCAGCGGCAAGCGCGTGATCCTGCATTTCGAGGGCGTGCACTACGGCGGCGCGGTCACGGTGAACGGCGTCCCCATGGGCGATATGCTGCCCTATGTGTTCTATGATTTCGACATCACCGCCTGTGCAAAGGCAGGGGTGAATACCGTGGATGTGTTGATCAAGGATATCAACGCGGCCTTCGGCCCCACGGGCGGCTGGGAGGATTACGGCGGCATCTCCCGCGACGTGTGGGTGGAGGTCGCCGACTTGGTCGGGATTGAGGACGCCCAGTGGATCACGGTGCTCAAAAATAATTTCAGCGCCGCCGACGCGACGCTGAACCTCTGGCTCTACAATCAAACTGGCAAAGCGGCCGGCGTAAAAGTGATGGCGAAGCTCTCCTATGGCGGCAGCGCCGTCGCCGAAAGCGCCTGCGACGCCGTGATCCAAAGCACGAAGCACAGCTGCTCCCTCGCGTTTGCCCTTGACGGCGTGCATCTTTGGGATACAGCAAATCCGAACTTGTATCAACTCTCCATCGAGCTCACCGGCGACGGCATGAGCGACAGCAAAGCGATGGACGTGGGCTTCCGGGAGTTCATCGTCAGGGGCGAAAGCTTTTACTTAAACGGCGTAAAGACCTTCCTGAAGGGCGTGGCACGCCATGAAATGTGGGGCGACGGCCAGGGCTTTACGCTGTCGCGCGAGCAAATTGAGCAGGACCTGGATCTGGTCAAGGGGACGGGCGCGAACTTCATCCGTCTGGTGCACTACCCCCACAGCCGGTATACGATCGAGTATGCGGCAAAAATCGGCCTGATGGTCAGCGAGGAGCCGGGGCTGTGGTGGCACAGGATGGCTGACCCCTTTGTCAAAAAATGCGCCCTCGAGATTATGCGGCGCACGGTGCTGCGGGACCGCTCCAATCCGGCCGTCGTCGCCTGGCTGTTTTTCAACGAGTGCCCGCTGGGAGGGGCGACGGATTACCTCAAGCGCGGCTATGCCATGTGCCGTTCGTTGGACCCCACGCGGCTGCTTTCCGGCGCGAGCTGCGACAAGGACCGGAAAAATAAGCGCGTGTTCGACAGGGTGGGCATGGACTTCTATACGCAGCACCCCTACTGCTTCGAGGGGGAAAAGATGTGGAAAGCGGCCAGGAGGCAGCGGGGCAAGCCCCTGGTCTTCACGGAGTGGGGCGGCTGGTACATCCACTACAACGCCAACCTGATCAAGCTCTTCCAGAGCATCATCACGCCCCTGGCCCATGCCCCCGAGGGCGAACCCCATATCAACGGCATGTGCTGGTGGCAGTGGCAGGATATCTTTCAGTTTTCCCGCGCGCTGCCCGGCTGCGAGGACGGCCTGCTCAGCGACGGCCTGGTGGACCGCCATCGCAACCGCAAGCCGGCCTACGACATGATGGCCGAATTTTTCCGCCTGGTGGACAAAGAGCCGGAGCCGCTGTTCGAGCTGGAGGAATACCCCGAAGCCGTCTCCGGCCTTGCAAAAGAATCCATCGCGCCCCTGGACCTCTCCATGTGCTACGGCGCGGAAAATGACGCGCTTTGGGAAGAGCTCCGTCCGGGGCCGCGCATGAAGCGCTTCAATAAAACGCCGATACATAAGGGCCACAGGGGCATTTATATCTACCGCGGGCTTGCTTCCCTGGCCGGGCTGCCGTGTGATGTCCCGGAGGGGCGCCCGGTCATCCTGCGGGGCAGGCGCAGGGCAATCGAAATACCGGTGGGGCGCCGGGTGAATACCCTGTATCTGTTCGGCGCCGTCACCTATTTTGACGGCTATCCCATGCGCGGTAAATGGGGCGAAAGCGCGGCCGAGATGACGCTTACCTATGCGGACGGCACGACCCGGCGCGTTCCCCTGCGGCACGGCCTGGAGCTCGCTTCGGCGTCGCTCATCGGCCGCGATTCCCGCATCGACGCCACCGCCGTCAACGCGCCCCGCGTCGCGAAGCTCACCCAGGACCGCGACTGGGAGTGCTATGCCGTCAATCTGCTTGCCCTGCCCGCCGACCCTGAAAAGGTCCTGCGGGCGGTCACGGTGCAGGCGGCCGACAGGGCGTTCGCGCCCGTGGTGTATGGGATTTCGGCAGGATAAAAAAGCAGTAGTAAAGGAGGAACGTTATGGCACTCACCGAGCGGCGGCGCAACGCCCTGCTGCACCCCATCCGCTGGTTCTTTGACCCCGAGCCGGAAGAACCGGACGAAATCCCGCGCAAAGAGCTGAGCCTCTATGCCCTGGGTTTTATGGGGCAAAGCCATGTCACCAGCATGGCGGGGGGCAACTGGTTCTTCCACTTCTGTACCAACGTGCTCAAGATCAGCCCCGGCACCGTGGGGAAGATGACCGGACTGACGATGGCGTTCGACGCCCTGAACGACCCTGTGGCGGGGGCCCTGATCGACGCCCACCGCTTCAAGGACGGGCGCAAATTGCTGCCCTGGGTCAAATATATGGCACCGCTCACTGCGGTGGTGTCGTTCCTGCTGTTTATCGACTGGAATTTTACGCGTATGGGCGCGACAATTTTCTATGCTACTGCAATATACGTGACGTGGGACATCCTATTTTCCTTCCAGGACACCGCGATGTGGGGCATGACGGCGGCAATTTCGCCACTTTCGTCCCAGCGGGCGCGCGCCATCCAATGGGCGGACAACGGCGGCTTTTTGGGGTCGCTGCTGCCGGGGCTGATCCTGCCCATGCTCAGCGGCAACGGCGCCTTCGGGCTCACCCAGCGGCAGGTCTATTTCATGTTCTCCGTCGTGCTGTGCCTGGTCGGCGGATTCCAGGCCCTGCTCGCCCTGCACGCGAAGGAACGGGTGCGCTCGCTGCCGGCGGCACCGGGTTCCGCAGAGGAAAACTCCCTGTTCCGGAGCATCGGCGCGCTGCGGCACAACCATATCCTGCTGCTGTTCCTCGCCAGCGAGCTCCTGCGCGCCTGCTGCCCCATCGTGACGGACCCCTACATATTCCAGCAGCTGACCTACCAGGTCGGCGGCAAAACCATCTCCGCCGGGGTGCTGGTCACCGTCTTCACCATGATTTCGGGGCTACCCGGCACGGCCATGAAGCTCATCGCCACGAAGATTGCCGACCGTGTAGGCGGCATGAAACGCATCCTGGTCATCTCCCTGATCACGGAAGCAGCCTCGCGGGTGCTGCGCAGCTTCGTAGGCATCGGGACGATCCCCAGGCTTGCGCTGGTCTATCTGCTGGACAGCATCGCCTATCTGCCGGGCAGCATCTTCGGGATCGCCCAGCGCTCCATGATCAGCGACAGCGTGGAATATGTGGAGTGGAAAACAGGCCAGCGCACAGAGGGCCTCACGATGTCGGTGCGCAACCTCACCGGCAAAATGAACAGCGCCATCAAGCGGTATGCCCAGGGGCTCACCCTGGTCTTTTTGCAGTTTGACGCCGACCGCGTGGAGCGCGGGGTTCCCCAGAACGCGCATTTTCAACAATGGGTTTGGCCGATGTTCATGCTTGGCCCTGCGCTGGGCCTGATCTTCGCGCTGGTTCCGCTGCTGCTGCTGAAATACCCGGATTCCCTGAAACGGCAGGTGGAGAGCGAGATGGCCCAGCGAAGGGCATTGGCGCAGGGGGAAGCGGGCGCATGACGGAAGCAATCAACGAAAAAACGAGGCACATCGATACCCTGGACGCATACGGCATCGTCCAGCTGATGAACGATGAGGACTTGCTGGTGGCCCGGGCGGTGCAAAAGGTTCTGCCCGAGATTGCCCGCGCGGCGGAGGTTATCACTGAAAAGCTGCGCGGTGGCGGCAGATTGCTCTATTTCGGCGCAGGGACCAGTGGACGATTGGGCGTGTTGGACGCCGCCGAGTGCCCGCCCACCTTTGGCGTCGGCGAAGAACTTGTGCAGGGCTTTATCGCCGGGGGTGACGCCGCCCTGCGCTGTAGCGTGGAAGGCGCCGAGGACGACGAGGCCCTTGGCGCGCGGGATGCCGACGCGGCGAACATCACAAAAGGCGATGCGGTCGTCGGCATTGCCGCAAGCGGCGCGACGCCATATGTCTTGGCTGTGCTGCGCCGCGCGAAGGAGCTGGGCGCCGCCACCATCGGCCTGTGCAACGTGGAAAAGCCGGCCCTCGCGGCCTTCGCGGATATTGTCATCGCGCCCATCGTGGGCCCGGAGGCACTCTGCGGCTCCACCCGGCTGAAATCCGGCACGTCGCAGAAGATGGCGCTGAATATGCTGTCCACCGCGGCGATGATCAAGCTGGGCAAAACACACGGCAATTTGATGGCGCATATGAGCCCCTCAAACCAAAAGCTGCGCGGGCGCGCCGTGCGCATCGTCGCGCAGGCCGCGGGGGTCGACGAGATGTGCGCCCGCAAAGCATTGGAGGACAGCGGATGGGTTATTTCATCGGCATTGACAGCGGCGGGAGCAAAACGCGCATGCGCGCCGCCGGCCCAGACGGACGCGCAATCATTGAAGATTGCGCGTCCGGCGGGAACCTGAACGCGGTCCCGGCGCATGAGGCGGAACGCAGCATAAAAAATCTGACGACCGGCTTGCTGGACCGGGCGGGGCTTGGGGCCGCGGATTGCCTTGGGGTTTGCGCGGGCGCGGCGGGCGCCAGCGACGCGGCTAACCGGAAAATATACCGCGATATATTGACTCGTATCGGGTTCTCGTGCCCAATTGTTGTCACGACAGATGCCGAAATCGCCCTGACAGGCGCAACGGGCGGCGAAAAGGGGATCATGGTGATCTCCGGGACGGGTTCCATATGCCTTGCAGGCGACGGCTATGGCGAAGCCCTGCGGGTCGGCGGCTGGGGGCACAGGATCGGCGACGAGGGCAGCGGCTACGCCATCGGGCGGGAGCTGCTCTCCCAGGTTGCGCGGGCGCGGGACGAGGGGCGGGAGCATCCTCTGGCGCACGCAGCCTTATCGGCGGCGTATAACCCGCGCATCACGGCGCCTGAAATTGCGGCATTGGCGACAGTCTGTATACAGGCGGCCGAAGAGGGCTGCGCGCAGGCGCGGGATATTCTGCAAGGCGCGGCAAAGGAGCTTGCCCGCTTGGTTTTGCTGGCCTACCGCAGGAAATGGGACGGCGGGCAGGTGAACTACTACTGCGGCGGCGGCGTCCTGGATGCCAGCGCGCTGCTAAAGGGGATGCTGCGGGACATTCTGGCCGGTAAGTGCCCGGACCTGCGGCTTTGCGAGCCAAAAGGCGACGCCCTTGCGGGTGCGCTGGGGATTATAATCGGGAGAAAACTATGATGACCACATCGAATCTGGCGCTATTTGTGCTCATGCTTTTCATCGCGGGGTCTTACGGCTGGGCGGTGCGGGGCACCACGCTGGGCAAGGAGACCGGCGCGATGCTGCCGGGGGCGCTGCTGGGGATCCTCTGTGCGTGGTTTTCCGGTTCCGCCCTGCTCTGGGAGAACTTTTGGATCTTCTGCGCGGCCGGCGCGCTGGGGATGTTCGTCGGCGGCACGGAGACCTATGGGGAGACCATCGGCCTGGTCACGGGCGCGAAACCCCCGCCGGAGCCTGTGCGCGGCTACATGGGCCTTGCGCTGAAGGGCCTGCTGTGGTTCGGCATCGCCGGGGCATTTTTGGGGCTGGCCTTCACCGCGGTGACCGGCAGCGTATATACAGTGCGGGATTTCATCTGGCTGTTCGCCCCCATGCCTTTTTTATGGGCCTTGGGCGTAGCGGCGTTCAACCGTCCGCACCGCCCGAAGGAGGGCAAGCTGCCCAAGATTTACTTTTCCAAAACCCGTGTGGAGGTGTGGGGCGGCATGGCTGCGATGCTGCTCTCGCTGCTGGTATTTCTGCTGGTCAAAGGCGACCGCTTCGCGCTGTTCCTGTGCGCCGGCGGCGCAATCGGCGGCGCGATCGGCTGGGCGCTGGGCATATGGCTCTTTCAGCTTTCCTTATATCCGTTGCGCAACGGGAAGTACCTGTTCGGCACCCTGCGAACCAAGGGGATGATCGACGGCTGGAAGATCATGGAGAACACTTTGGGCGCGGTTGGGTTCCTGGGGATCGGGGCCGGGTTTGTCCTGGGTTACCCGTTGCTGCAAGAGCGCATTGCCGCGCTGGAGCGGATCGGCACCCTGTGGAACCCTTTGGGCGAGCGGCAGGAGCTCCTCAGCTGGGGGATGCTCCTGCTCATCACCGTGGGGGAAGCGCTTCTGGGCGGGGTGTACCTGCTCTGGCTGAAAAAAACCAAATACGGCGACGCCTACCTGAGCGCCGTGCACAAGTCCCTGTATACATACCTTTCCCTGCCGCTGGTGTATCTGGGCGCGGTGCGCTATGCCCGGCTGGTGTCGGTATTCCTGATCTACCTGCCGCTGGTGATCAAGATGATGGGCGGCAATAAGCGCAAGAGCAGTCTGGCCTATAAGATGCCTATCGCCCTGTCACTGGTTGCGCTGCTGCTCGCCGAGATTTTCTGGGGGGAGCGTTTTACCGTGCTGTATCCCTGGATATTGTATACCCTGGTATATTTCGGGTTTGAGTTCCTGCGCACCCTGCCGCCCGGCAAGGAGAAGAAAAAGCCGCGCTCTTCGTTGATCACAGTAGAGGGCTTCAAAGCTGCGGGCATCATCGCGCTGTGGATATTCGCGTGCGAATACTTTTGGTAGGCTGGGTTTCCGCCAGTGCGACGCGGGGGCCGTGTTATCGCTTCAGCCAGGTGAGCTTCGCCGCCGCTTCTCCAAGCCTTTGGATATTCGCTTGGGTCGGCACCGGGGTGGGGTCGCGACGCTCAAAATCCTTATCGGGTTTGTAGCTTTCCGTGGATTGGCTGCCCATGCAGTTTCCGAAGTTATACATGCCAATTGCCTCCTTATTGTATTGTGTTGTTGTTCCTCAGGGTGGGACGCGGGCGGGCGCCTGGGTTTTACCTGAACTTAATCACCTGTCTGGAGGGAGTGCCCCAGATAGGGTCATGTGGAAGCTGTTCGATGGTCGCGACGCTGCGACCGGTGGTTTTGTCGTAAACCACGTAGTTGGGATCTGTTCCCGACAAATGATCAATAAGGCTGATGGACCCCCGTTCCACGACGACGTCTTTGCCAGAAAACAGTTCGCTAAAATTCATGATTGCTGCCTCCTTTTATAATTTTTTGGTGTGCCTGGGATTGCTGGCTGCTGCCCGCGCCGCGTCTCCCTGAGAACACCAATATTATGACATGGAAGCATTTTTTTGTAAATCGGTTGCTAGCCGAACTTTTCTCTTGCCACCGTTACCGAGGTTTCCATCCCAGAATTGGCAGCCCTTCTTCGGCAAGGATATCATTTAGCAAATAGATATCATGTATTCCATTTTCCAGATGGCACCTGACGATCAAGTCAAGCGTGAGGTTACTCAGGGAATACCCGGCATAGTGAAGAAGCGTATCCGCTTCGTCGACGCTGAGCCGTAGCCCCACCGCAAGCGCCAGTAACGTTGGCTTTTGAGGGAGATGGCCTGGCGACATTACATCTGAATAGGTTTGGACGCTCAAATTTGACGGGACATAAACGTCTCGTCTGTCAAGGCCTTCAGTGAGATGCCAGAGGTAATCCTGAAGAGTCTCGAAGCCCTCTTTATTTCTTGCTTTTTCGCGCGCCTCTTTCTTTTTTTTCAGTAGATATGCATCTACCTCTGCCTTTACCTGCTCCGTGTGCTCCGCCGTAGCCAACCTTTCCGTGCTTTCCGCCGACAAGAGCTCCTCGAATGCGGCGGCAAGGCGCTCTTCAACGTATTGGTGCACATATGCCTTCCAGTCGCATTTTTCCTGTTCGTCCATCGTGAATTTCCTCCCGTGTTAAAAATAATCCGCAGCTGCGGAATAGCATACCCATGGTGCCCAGTGATTGAAGTCAGCAAACTGGGGATACATCTCCCGCAATTGGCATATCGCCTTGCGCAGAACGATCTCAATGGGCTCTTCGCTTTCCAGATAAATTCTATAGAACAAGTTGAAAAACACGGCGCTGCTGTTGTCCTGCGTTTTCATGATTGGCGCAATCACAGAGGAAGTGCCAACCAGCAGAAACGACTTGAAGAAGCCGCTGAGGCTGTTCTGAATTTGCTGATCAATCGCTCCTGCGTAGCAAAGTGACAAAATTGTCATGTCGCCTCCGCCGGAAACCATCTGAATAATTTCATCTTCATAGAGCAACGCGTCGGATGACCGGTTTGCACCGGCCAGCGCCATGAACAGCCGATTATCGGCTCCAAAGCCTCCATGGGTAGAAAAGTGAAGAATTTGATAGTGGTTTTGATGGAGCAAATTTAGCAGAGGGTCACGCCGTGCCGCATCGCCGGAAAGCGCGTCTACAGGGATACATGCCTGCCGCTGCAATAGCCGTTTGAGTTGTTCTCCCTCTACCTCGCTGCCCTTCAACGGCTCCAGGTTGCCCGGCCCGTACTCCGGCGCGGAAAGCACCAGAGCCCGGTTGGCGGCGGACCGTATGCGCGGGTGCAAAATGTCGTAGATATTCGCTATATTGCGCACCGCGAAGCAGTCCACAATGTAGCCGTCCTTATAGGGCAGGGAGAGGAAGCTCGCACCATTAAAAGCACCTTCCGTGCAGACGAAAATGCGTTGCTTGTTTTCATGCCCGGCCAGCAACCGTTCCGTCAATTCTTTGACGTACTCATACAGGTGCATAGCCCTCGCCATGCGTTGAATGTTTTTCTCGCTTTCGCTTCTTCCGTATAACTTATTCACGCTCCTCAGGGTATCTTTCCATTCCTCGGGTTTTGGATCCATCCAGCGAAAATCATCTCTTTGCAAACCTCCCAACGTTGACGCAAGGCCTAAGTTTTCGAGCTTGCAATTGCCTGTGTGGTCCAATACGATCGCATAACAGTTGCACTGCCAAATTTCCTCAGCGGAAAGCGCATCGTCGGCTTCACCAATCCCGGTCAGATCAATATTGGGCGCATAAAAAAGGTCAATTAGAACTGCGTCCTGCGGAATGGCGCTGCAAATATCCCCGAACAGAATCTCTCTGTCCAGAACCTTCGCAGCAGAGGTGATTCCCGTCGTATAGCGCTCCATTTGCTCAATCGTAAAAATCAGGTTTTTGCGTCGGCACATGGCTGTATAAAAGGCGCGGATATTTTCTTCTGAAGGTTGGCCTTCCAGGAATTCAACCAGCGAATGCAGCAGATTCAAACAGAAACGAGATTCCAGGTTGATTAAATCAACGCTGCTTTCCTTATCGGCTTCAAACAGCAACCGCAGGTGCCAATCTGTCACCAGATTCAGGTTCATCAGGTTGCAGCGGAACGCCGCGGCCGGATCATCGCGGCGTTCTTCATAATACATCGCTATCATTTCAAGCATACGGCTGAATGCTATATAGTTACAGCCCCAGCGCTCATATGAGCCCTCGCGGCAAGCCTCCTCAAATTCCGCGATGAGTTCGTTCATTTTGCTTTTGGAAAGTAAATCGGTTTGAAAATCACACATTTCGCCGATAAGCATCAGAAACAGCAAGCTGTTGTGGGAAAATCCCATTTTGCTGGCAGCTGAAAGCAGCTTACGATGCCTTCGCCGGAGTGTGGAACTGATTTTCGTTCCATCGAGCATATATTGATACCACGGGACAATGATGTCATCGGCAAAGGCGTCCGCACGCCTTATCATGGAAGTCGATTTTTTTGTTTTCATCGAAACTATTTTTTCTATTTCCGTCAGATAACGCTCTGGCTTCTTATTGCCGTTTAGCAGGGCTTTTGCCTCCGGAAAACCATCTGTGTACTCCGCCATGTTTCCCGTAGCCGCAAGGGAAATTTCCATGAGGCTGAAAAACGCGGCGTATATTGGCTGCCGCGGCGTGTCTACCTTCGCAAGGCTCTGTATTTCCTCTAACTGGTCCAATGCAAATTTTTCGTCGATTGGCAGCAACCAGCAAAAGAGCATCGCAGCGCTGGGGATCATTTGCCCGATAGGCTCAGGTAGCTCGTCAACGGACTTCAACAGCGAAACAGCCGCGGCAACCGCGCGTTTCAATATCAAAACCGAGGCCGTTTCTTTGATGAGCAAATCATTCGCGCCATCTCCCATGGATGCCGTTAGCCGGAGTGCGACGCTCAACACGCCGTCCTCTCTCTTTTCGGCGCCGTACAGGTCAATCAACCGCGCGGCAAGGGGAAGCGCGTCTTTCAAGTCCTTTCGTTCGCAGCAGGCATTGAACGCGCTGTTGATCTGCTGGTAATCCATAACTACCTCCCGGCAAGTACTGCGCCGATGATAAATCCCGCGATCAAAAACAGTACGAAGCACTTCTTTGTAGCCGTGTGTATACCACTGATTAACCGATATCGCCTTGCGGCCGCATTTGCAATTTTTCTCTGGTCCGAAAACTTTACAGCTTCTTCCTGTGCCATTTTATTCATTAACGCTATCGGATCTAGACGTAACAAAAGCTTATCTTCCATGCTGTCCTGCAAGCTTTTGGGTGCACTGTATTTCTTTTCGAGCCTTGCTTCTCGTGCAGCTATCGAATGATTGAAAATGAACGAAAGAAGCAGAACCAGCAATATCAGCGCAAGGAAAACCAGAATGCCGCACCCCAGTCCGATTAGCCCACCTAACCACCATGCCATGTTTCGCACCTCCAAAATTAGTTGCTATGCACAGGTCAATTATAATGTATGCGTAGCGAAAAAGCAAGAAGAAAGAGGGCAAGAAATGGCTCTGCATAAATTCAACAAAGGCCTTGCTGGGCAGATGAAGATGTGGTATAATTAAGGAGAACATGTTCACATGGAGTTCAATCACAAAGGAGTCAATTCTATGAAGCGTCTTCTTGCCATCCTGCTCTGCTTGTGCATGCTGGCCGTTTTGATTCCCGCGCATTCCGCCGCCGCGTCCGTGGATTGCGATTGCGGCGAAATTGTCCATGTATGGATCGACGGCTTCGGTCAGGCTCTCTTTTACGACGAGGGCACCCCGGAGGAGAGCAGGGCCTCGAAGTCCGACACAAGCAACCTGGCGCGTGACGTCCTCGGGCTGTTTCCCGGTGTCCTGCGCAGCGTGGTTGCTTTCAGTTGGGAGCCGTTTATCAAGGCCTTGAGCGAGATTCTACTGAACGTGATGGTGTACTACCGGCTGGACGAAAATGGCGTGAGCGCCGCGCCCATCACCAGCCATTGGATCCTTGATCCCGAGCAGGACCACGAAACCAACCCAAAATACAGCTTCCGCTATGACTTCCGCATGGACCCCTTCGATATCGCCGAGCAGCTCGACGATTTCATCGAGACGCTCTGCGCGCAGACGGGCCACAGCAAAATTGCCCTCACCGGCTGCAGCGAGGGCGCCGTTGTCGCCATGGCTTACCTGAAGGAATACGGCTCAAAGGGACGTCTGGACAGCCTCCTCATCGTCAACGGCTCCTGGCAGGGCCTGACCCTTGTGGGCCAGCTGCTCACCAAACAGTTTGAGATTTCCGGCCCCGGCCTCACCAATTATCTCGCAAATGAGGCCGACGACCTGATGATCGCCGGGATGGACCTGCTGCGCACCTCCCGCCTACTCAATTTTCTCCCCGGCCTGTGCGGGCTTATGATGCGCACCCTGGGTGATCCCATCTACGCCAACGCCATCATGCCCCTCTTCGGCCACATGCCAGCCATCTGGGCTTTCGTTCCCGATGAATATTACGAGGGCGCCATCCAGGCTATGCTCGGCAGCGATCCCAAATATGACGGCCTCAGGGCCCGCATCGACAGGTATCACTACGGGGTGATGATGGAGATTCCCGCCCTGCTGGAGAAGGCCATGGCGGGCGGAACAAAGGTTTCCGTCGTCGCCAGCTACGGCCTGGCCCCCATGCCCTTCACACAGGACACGCTCTATCAAAGCGACGGTTTCGTCGATTCCGCCCGGGAGGCTGGCGGCGCGACGTATGCCCCCCTCGGCCAGACGCTGCCGCCCTCCGGTTCCGAATATCGCTCACCCGACGGCGTGTTCGACGCCGCCACCTGCATCCTGCCGGACCAAACCTGGTTCATCAAATACAACAGCCACAGCGCCGGATGCATGGGGGAGCTCATCGACTGGATACTCCACAGCCAAGCGCAGCCCACCGTCTGGCAGAATCCCGCTTTCCCGCAATATCTCCGGCGCACGCAGGACGGCAGGGCCGTTCCGCTGGGCGATGGGCCGGAGCCCGCGCCGGTGGAGAATTTTTTCGAGGCCTGCCGGATTTTTGTCCGGGCGCTTGGGTAAAGGAGACATATGTCAAAGCGGCCAAACGTAATTTTCATCATGACCGACGACCAGGGCTACGGCGACCTCTCCTGTATGGGCAGCGCGGATGTGCGCACGCCGCACATCGACAGGCTCGCCGCCGCCGGCGTGCGCTTCACCGATGGGTACTCCGGCAGCCCGGTGTGTTCGCCGTCGCGGGCCTGCCTGCTCACCGGCCGCTATCCGGGCAACGCCGGCGTGCGCTCGATCCTGGCGGGGCACAGAAGGGCCTCGGGGCTGACGCCGAAGGCGCCGACGATCGCCACGGCGCTGCGGGCGGGGGGCTACAGCACCGCCTGCATCGGCAAATGGCACCTGGGACTCAAGCCCGAGTGCAGGCCCGGCAGCAACGGCTTTGGCTATTTCTTTGGGTTCCTTGCCGGCTGCGTAGACTACTATTCCCATATTTTTTACTACGGCATGGGCGGCAGGGGCAACGACCCCACCCACGACCTGTGGGAGAACGAGACCGAAATCTGCCGCAACGGGGAATACTTCACCGATCTGGTGACGGAGAAATCGGTGGAGTATATACGCGCGCACGCAAATGGCGACAGGCCGTTTTTTCTCTACACCGCATACAACGCGCCGCATTACCCCATGCACGCCCCTGAAAAATATGTCGATCGCTTCTGCCATCTGCCCTGGGACAGGCGCATCATGGCCGCGATGCTCGGCGGCGTGGACGACGGCGTGGGCCAGATCATGGCGGAATTGGAGCGATGCGGCATCCTTGAGGACACCATCCTCTATTACCAGAGCGACAACGGGCCCTCGCGGGAATCGCGCAACTGGCTGGACGGAAACCCCGACCCCTACTACGGCGGCACGGCGGGTGGCCTGACTGGGCACAAATACAGCCTCTATGAGGGCGGTATACGGGTGCCGATGCTGCTCAGTTGGAAGGGGAAAATCCCGGCGGGCCAGGTGATCAGCGAGCCGGTGATCGCCGCCGACCTGTTCCCTACAGTCCTGTCCGCCGCGGGCATCCCCTGCGAGGGCTATGAACTGGATGGATATGACATCCTGCCCGTGGTGACCCGGGGCGCACCCTCGCCCCATGACATGCTCTTTTGGGAGATGGACAGGCAGACCGCTGTGCGCCAGGGCAAATACAAGCTTGTGTTGAACGGCGTACTGGAGGAATTCAAAGAACCCCGCGCGGATACCTTCCTGACAGATTTGTCTGTCGATATGTCGGAGAGCAACAATCTGGCTGAAGTGCTGCCCGGAGTGACACGGCGGCTGACAGAAGCGGCCCTCGCGTGGCGTGCGGGTATAGAAAAGGGCTGGGAAGAGGAGTTCGCCGGGAATTACGCTGCAAAATGAAGAAATAGGCGGAGATAGCCTAAGGCCCTTCAAGTCCCGTCGCCGCTTCCCCATGCTACAAGCTACATTTCCAGAGCCATCAGGACTTGGATCATGTAGCTTTTTTCATTTTTTTCGCCAAATGGTCATTGCTTTTTGAATGGAAGCGCGATATAATGGTGTGGCAAAAGCGGAAAGGAGGATTCTCTTGGGCAACATGAAACTCACGGCGGAAGAACAGGACATTCTCGCCGGCAAACAGGGCGAAACCCTCGCGAAGGTCATGAAAACCCTTGTCCTTTACGGCGAGGCCTTCGGCGCGACGGAATTCGTGCCGGTACAGGGCAAGGGACACCTGGTGACGAGCTTCGGCATCAGCGTGTTGAAACCCGTATTCTCCCTCATGGATGAGCTCATCGCCGCGGGCCTGAAGGCCGAAAGCACCTTCACCATGGACCCGCGCCCCCTCGACTACGAAAACGTGCCCTGCTCCCTGCTGGAAAAGCTGGTGTTCAGCAAGGTGATTTACGGCATGCAAAAGGCGTACGAGGAGCAACTGCAGAAGCTGGGCCTGAAAAGCGCGAAAGCCTTCAGCTGCACGTGCTATCTTGACGAAATGGGCAACAGGCCGGAGTATGGCGACGTACTCAGCTGGGCGGAATCCTCCGCCGTGGTGTACGCCAACTCCGTGCTGGGCGCGCGCTG
>Ga0123353_10005871_pt1 | contig 16226 bp, 14 predicted proteins | sample TergutLab28metaG_3_FD_92763 | JGI IMG/M metagenome (GOLD analysis project Ga0123353, IMG submission 92763) | Labiotermes labralis P3 segment gut microbial communities from Petit-Saut dam, French Guiana - Lab288 P3 | ecosystem: Host-associated > Arthropoda: Insects > Digestive system > Gut ... | reverse complement strand
TATTGTACCGTCATTATCAACAAGCATCACGCGGTCGAAAGAAACTTGCGACCCCTCTTCAGCTTTGAGGCGATGAACAAAGAGCTTCTGCTCTTTCTCAATCTTAAATTGTTGCCCTGCTATTTCTACAATTGCGTACATGATAATATTTTAAGTGTTAAACGTTTTTTTGGGGCGGCAAAAGTATAAAAAAATCAATATAAAATAAGACCTGTATACTTTTTCAAATGAGTATGCGTTATTAATATCTATTAATGAACTAAAATATTTCATGCTAACTAAAGTTCTAATACTCCAAAATACCTTGAATCTTAAACTTAAAATTTTAAATTCTTGAATTAAACATATACGCTATAGATAGATATTTATGAGACAACTTGTTATTACTAAGTCTATCACTAATCGTGATGGAGCTTCACTTGACCGGTATTTAGCAGATATTGGAAAAGAAGGATTAATTTCAGCAGAAGAAGAAGTTGAATTGGCGCGCAGAATTAAACAGGGCGACCAAGAAGCGTTGGCAAAACTTACGAAAACTAATCTCCGTTTTGTAGTTTCTGTGGCTAAGCAATACCAAAATCAGGGATTAGGGCTGCAAGACTTAATAAACGAAGGAAATTTGGGCTTGATAAAAGCTGCGCAACGCTTTGATGAAACGCGCGGCTTTAAGTTTATTTCTTTTGCCGTATGGTGGATTCGCCAAGCCATCCATCAAGCTATAGCCGACCAGTCGCGAATTGTACGCCTCCCTCAAAACCAAGTAGGGACTATCAACAAACTGAAAAAAGAGATCGCCAAATTAGAGCAAAAATTAGAAAGACCTCCCACTATTGAAGAGATTGCCAATGTGATGGATCTCCCCGAATATAAAGTGGTAGAATTGTTGCGCATGAACACACACTCCCAATCTATGGATGCTACTATTTCGCCCGATGAAGATACCAAGTTTATTGATACTTTCATTAGCACTACTAACGAAGCAACCGACCAAACTTTGATTCAAGAATCAATGAATCAGGATGTTGAAAAGATATTAGCGGTGTTGCCGGAGCAAGAGCGCGATATCCTTAAAATGTGTTTCGGTATTGGAGAACCACACGAATATACATTAGAAGAGATTGGAAACAGGTTCGACATCAGCCGCGAACGGGTGCGCCAAATTAAAGAACGTGCGCTGAAAAGATTAAGATCTGAACAGAAAACATTGAAAACCAAAACTTTAACAACAGTATTTCTTTCTTAATATTAAAGAATTTTGAAAAAAATCCTTATCGTGGATAAAGTACACCCCTACCTTGTAGAGCAGTTTGCAAGTAGGGGTTATTTGTGTGAAACAAACATGCAACTTTCGTACAATGATTTTCTTGAACTTGAAGACCAATATACAGGTTTGGTTATTCGCAGTAAGTTTAAGGTGGATAAAAATGCGATTTCATCTAAACCCAATCTCAAATTCATTATTCGTATCGGTTCAGGAGTAGAGCATATAGATGTGCCGTTTGCCGAAGATAACGGAATAAAAGTGATAAGTACTCCCGAAGGAAATGCGATGGCGGTTGCAGAACATTGTTTAGGAATGTTACTGGCTGCGCTTAAAAAAATAGCCACCGCTAACGCCGAAGTGAAAAACGGTGAGTGGCTGAGAGAAAAAAATAAAGGAAGAGAACTTTCTTCGCAAATCGTAGGCATTATAGGATTTGGGAATACAGGAAAAGTATTTGCCCGTTTATTAAGTGTTTTTGGTTGCAAAATATTGGTTTACGACAAATTTAAAAGTGGCTTTCAGGAAGATTATGTTGAAGAAGTAACGTTAGATGAAATCCTGCAACAGGCTACCATTATCTCGTTACACATTAATTATCTTCCCGAAAATTACTACTTCATAAATAAAACCCTGCTACTAAGTACTAAGCATAACCCTGTTTTCATCAATACCTCTCGTGGGCTGGTTGTAAATACAGCGGATTTGATTTTTGCAATGGATGAAGATTACATCTCTTTTGCCTGTTTAGATGTTTTAGAATATGAAAACGTGAACCTGCAAATTCCTCCAAAGACAGATTGGAACGACACCTTACTGAGACTGTCTTCAAATAAGAAAGTGTTGTTAACACCTCACACAGCCGGACAAACGACTGATGCTGAGTTGAAACATGCGGTTATCGCTGTGGAAAAGTTCTCATTATAAAGAATATGGCATCTTATTGCCGGTTACAATAAGGTACTTATTACCACTGCACCACCATCTTTTGGGTAAGCAGATTGCCATCTTTAAGAGAGATTGCCACAAAATAACTTATAACATTTTTCAGCAAATTCTTTGCGTTCTTTGCGAAAACTCTTTGCGTTCTTTGCGGTTAAAAAAAACGTTAAAAACGTAATGAAAATGAGGTAAATGAGGTTGTGGGGGATATTTTATTGCTACTGAGGTTGTTTTGTTTGGATTAGGTTGGAAATGAGGTTTATGTTATAAAAAGAGTATTTTTGCTGCATTCAAAATTCACACATCCAAAAAACGGATTATAAACAAAAAAATAAGAAATTATGAAAAAACAGTTTACTCTCATAGCATTAGTTTTTTTGCTAATAGCAGTTACAACAACTTGTAAAAGAGATGTGCAAGTAACCGGCATCAAATTAAATGAACGATCCTTAACTCTTGAGGTTGGGGATACCGCAACACTTGTTGCAACAGTTCTTCCAGAAAATGCTACAAACCAATTAGTAATTTTTTCAAGCAGCAATCCGCTTATAGCTGCAGTAACCTCCAACGGACTTGTTATCGCTATATCAAAAGGCATCGCGGACATTGTGGTTGCCTCTATTGATGGTACTTTTTCGACAAAGTGTACCGTTCAGGTTGAGGAGTGTTTCTTTATTGAAGCTATAGGTGCTTACGGTAAGGAGAATATTGCTACTGTTTACGCTATAATTGATGGAAAGGATGACGATAAAATATTGGTTTCAACCGAATTTCAAGATGACTCGTTTAAACTGAAACTCCCAAGAACAGTAGATGACAAATACTTATGGCTATTTGCTGATCACTGGTTAATTGATCTGTTTGATGAAAGTTGGGTGAGCGATAAAAATGCAAAAATAACAATTGCACGGGTTAATACGTGGGATGAGAATAAAAATGATATTGGCTTTTTTTATCATCATGGTACTTATATTATGAATTCACACGCACAAGGTTTTTTTCTATATGCCGACAAAAATTTTACTGTAAAAGGAGAAAAAAATGATGAGGAAGGGATTCCTTTTAAATATGATTGTTCTTTTAGCAAGGGTTGGAATTTTCTGTATCTATACTGTGACCATGGCTATTACCCATCTATTATAAATTATCACTTATTAACCACACAAAAACCTTCAGGAGGATTTTGGAATTGGTTATATATTGAAAAAGGGGAGAAAAAAACACCTGACAATAAATGTTTTATTACAAAAAAATAGTCGGTAACTTTTGAAGTTTCTCCTGATAAAAGAGATATTTTATTGAATTTAGTTACAAAAAAAAGAATAGTTGTAATCCTTTGCGTCCTTTGCGAAAATCTTTGCGTTCTTTGCGGTTAAAAAAAACGTTAAAAACGTAATGAAAATGAGGTAAATGAGTTTATGAGTTGTGGGGGATATTTTATTGCTACTGAGGTTGTTTTGTTTAGATTAGGTGGAAAATTAGGTTTATATTAACCATTAATCATTAACCATTAATCATTAACCATTAACCATAGAAAAAATATTTTTTACGCCATGCTACCGTCTCAGTTCAAAGTTTCTCCCCAGATAAACCGTTCTCACATATTCATCTTCGGCGAGTTCTTCGGCAGTTCCGGTTTTGATAATGCGCCCTTCAAAGAGCAAGTAAGCACGATCGGTGATGGAGAGTGTTTCGTGCACATTGTGGTCGGTGATTAATATCCCTATATTTTTCTCTTTCAGTTTCCAGACTATGTTTTGGATATCTTCTACGGCAATAGGGTCAACGCCTGCGAAAGGCTCGTCTAATAGGATAAATTTTGGATTTGATGCTAAACAACGGGCAATTTCTGTGCGCCTGCGTTCGCCGCCCGAAAGGTTCTGCCCAATGTTTTTTCGAACTTTTTGTATGTTAAACTCGTGAATTAAGGTTTCTAATCTGTCATTTTGCTCCTCTTTGCTCATTCCGGTAAACTGCAAGATAGCGCGGATGTTGTCTTCCACCGAAAGATGACGAAAAACAGAGGCTTCCTGCGGCAGGTAAGAGATCCCCATTTGAGCACGTTTGTACATGGGTAACTTCGTAATATCATTCTCATTCAAAAAAATCTTCCCGGAAAAAGGCCTGATAATCCCTACAATCATATAAAATGAGGTGGTTTTCCCTGCTCCGTTAGGTCCAAGCAAACCCACAATCTCCCCCTGTTTTACATTAAAGGAAACTTCGTTAACAACTTTACGTTGCTTGTAAATCTTTACTAAATTTTCAGTTCTAATACAATGGCTCATGATTCTGTTTTTTTGCGGAAATACTAATTTTTTCAGATAATGTATCTATAAAACGTTGTAATGGCTTTTGTAGTACAGGTTTTAAAAATAGAGGGAGTTCAATATCTAAAACTGCTTCAACATCTGTTTCATTTTCAGACATCTCGGTATAATGCAAGGTGATAAAAAGAGGAATATTTTTATCATTTTCAGCAATAAAGCGAATAGAAGTAAAGGGTGTTTTCTCTAATATTTTCAGCGTAACTGTGGCAATATTTTCTACAGTGAAAGTACAGGAATCTTTTGTTGCTTCAATATCTTTAGTATCCTGCGACAAATAACCGGAAAAGTTTCTACAATCGCTTGCCATTTTAAAGAGTTTGGCTGCGGATAATTTTACACGTGTTTTTGTGCCGGTGATTTCCATGTTGTTTCTTTTTTATAACTACATAGCCTTCAAGGCTTCTTTTATTACTTCATCCATTTCATTAATAACAGGATAAAATGCGTCATCCTGAAATAAGTTTCTGCCGATAAGCGCTTTAATCCAATTACTAAGGATTCTTTTTTCTTCTGAATTTAATAACGGCAGCGTGCATGAATTTTTTTGCGAAAAAAAATTGAGATATTCATTTAAAATCGTTTCCGTTACCTTCATTTTATTAATAAACACTTCAGCAGAAGGGTATATTGAGCTTAGGTATATTTTATTTTGATTGGCATAATTAAATGCAAACTGGATAAGTGCAGAACTGTTAAGTGCTTGGTAGTAAGCATTTGAATAGGTTTTCTTCTCGTGTGGGACGGTAATATCCGGTGTAATTCCTCCCCCACCATACACAATACGCCCTGATTTTGTGAGGTATTCAATGGTTTGCAGTGTATCAAAGATAGGAGACAAACTATCTTCTTCATTTATAATACGTTGAAACAGTTCTTCATAATAGGCGGTAGTTCCGTTTTTGTAGTCTCTTTGAATGCAGCGTCCGCTTGGCGTATAGTATCGCGAAATGGTTAGCCGTACTTGCGAGCCGTCGGTAAAATCGAAAGGGCGTTGCACTAACCCCTTACCGAAAGAGCGCCTTCCGATAATGGTGCCACGGTCGTTGTCTTGAATGGCACCGGCTAATATTTCGCTGGCAGAAGCGCTAAATTCATCAATCAACACTGTAAGTTCCCCTTCTTTAAAAATCCCTTTTCCGGAAGCATAAAACTTCTCTTGTTTGGCATGCAACCCTTTCACCGAAAGAATAAGGTCGCCTTTTTGCAGAAAATGGTCTGAAATTTTCAGAGCTGCTTCCAAATAACCGCCTTCATTGCCTCGCAAATCCAAAACTAATTTCTGCATTCCTTTGTTAAGCAGTTTAAGAAGCGCCTCCGAAAATTCTTCGGTAGTGTGCCCTCCAAACCTGTCAATCTTAATATATCCAATCCTGCTATCTATCATATATGCAGAAGCAATTGAGTTGGTGGGAATAATATCTCGAACTATTTCAAAATCCAAAACAGTTTCAATATTTGGTCGTAATATTCCAATTTTTACGATAGTTCCTTTTTTCCCTCTCAGTTTTTTCAACACCTGTTCATTAGTGATGCCAATGGAGGCAACCTGCTCATCGTCCACCACAACAATACGGTCTCCGGCTTTAATCCCTGTTTTTTCGGAGGGACCACCTGCGAGTGCTGCCACTACCATAATTGTATCGTTCATAATATTGAACTGTATGCCAATTCCTTCAAAAGCACCTTCCAACTGTTCTGTTTGCAGTTTGTTATCTTCTGCATTAGAATAAACAGAATGCGGGTCTAAGCGTTCTAACATACCGCGAATTGCATCTTCGGAAAGTTGTTCATGATTCACACTGTCCACATAATAGTGGTCAATATAATAAATTAGGTCACGTAACTTATCGTACGTATTAGGTGACGTGCGCTGTTTTTTAACTAAATAGAATGCCACCGACATACCCAAAAGGAATATCATTAGGGTATATAATACCTTGCTGAATGAAAACGGGGAGTTTTTCATTAGTGTTTCATTGATTTGTATTTTTCTATTCGTCGACGGCTCTCTGTTATGTAAAAAGTATCAACAGACATACTACAATTCCGATTAGCGCAACTCCTTCAACGAACGCGGCGGTGATAAGCATCACCGTTCGAATATCTCCTGCCATTTCAGGTTGTCGCGCCATAGATTCCATGGTGCCTTTTCCAATTTGCCCGATACCGATTCCGGCACCTATGGCAGCAAGTCCTGCGCCAATTCCTGCACCCATTTTCCCAAACGATGCCCCTGCATCTGCTATAGCTTGTAATAAGGTTAGTGAGGTCATATTTTTTTAATGATTAATGATTAATGGTATTCATAATTGATAGTTGTAACTCTATTTTTTTACTTTTATTTTCTCTTATAAGAATTCTCCCGAAAATCATTAATAATTAATCATTAACCATTAACCATTTTCTCTTGCCATTCCAATATAAAGTGCCGACAATAGTGTAAATATATATGCTTGTATAAAAATTACCAATAGTTCAATAGCTCCCATAAAAACATAGAAGAAGATAGAGAAGGGAGAAACAAGATAGCCTGTTATTGGAGAGATGGCACCGAAAATAAATATCAATCCAAGAAAACCGAGAATGATAATATGCCCTGCCAACATATTGGCGAAGAGACGAATCATTAGAGTAAACGGTTTTGTTAAAACGCCTATCAATTCAATAAAAGGCATGAGAGGGAGTGGAAATTTGAGCCACCAAGGCGAGCCGGGAGGATTGATAATATGTAACCAATATCTTTTATTTCCGGAAAAAGAGACAATAAAAAAAGTAATAAGTGCCAAAACCAAAGTAACGGCAATATTTCCGGTTACATTTGCTCCTCCGGGGAAAAGAGGAATCAGTCCCATGATATTGTTTAACAAAATAAAGAAAAACAGGGTAAGAAGATAGGGTAAATATTTATGATACTTGTCTTTCCCTATTAGAGGTTTAGCTATTTCATCACGAATAAAGAATATCACTATTTCCATTAAACATTGAAACCCCTTTGGGGCTTTGTTAGGGTTTTGCCTGTAAGTTTTGGCTACAGATAAAAATATCCAGCATAGCAAGATAATACTTACAAACAAGGCGCAAACATTTTTTGAAATAGAGATGTTGAAAAAAACTGGATTCCACGAATAATCTTTCTCTTTTTCTAATATTCCTGTAAAATTGGCATACTCTCCTTGCAGTTTAACAATTTTCCCGTCCGAGTCTTTGGTAAATCCAAGGGCATATCCTTTATATACTTCCTTTCCATGATTAAATTTTGATGACATGAAACAGACTAACTTCCCTTCATCGAACAGAATTATGGGGAGTGGAATAGTAATTTCTCTGCCCAGAACAGTTGTAATTTGCCACCCGTAGCTATCCAATATATGTTCCATGAAATATTCATCAGCTCTAAACTCTTCTGTTTCAAATTTGCTATTGGCAACTAACGACAAGGGAAACAGAGCAAGCAATACGATGAACAAAAAAACTCGGGACATTCGTTTTTTTTAAGCGGCAAAAATAGTTTTTTTGATAAACAAAATACGGCATGTACTACATTCCATTTTTATGCAAAAGGAAATATCAGTTTCTTACCTCACACTGCTTTCATACCATTCTTTCATCTGTGGAATAATCGGCTCAACGTATTTATAGAGAAACGATTTTTCAACAGCTTCTCCTTTTAAGATTACATTTTTTGAATCAACACTGTGGATGAAATAGAAAACAGCGCTGAAGAATACTAATACTTTGGCTACTCCAAAGAGTCCGCCGAGTAACTTATTCACAAATTCGGGAATCATTAATTTTACTATTTTTTCCATTAATTTTCCAAGCAAAAATACAGCAACCAGCACTATAAGAAAAGTGATGGCGAAATATACCTGTTTGGGAATATCTGGGTTGTTAATCCATTTTTCTACCAAATCGGCAAACATAAAAGCGGCGTAAATGCCAAGTATAAGCGCGGCAAGAGAAACCAACTCGCGAATAAATCCGTGCGTAAATCCTTTATAACCAAACCAAAGGGAGGGGATGAAAATAATGATGTCTAAATAGTTCATGTTTTTTTAGTGATGAGTGACGAGTGGGAGGTAATAGGTATTTATTTGCGTTGATAATGGATGAGTTCAAATTTTGGAAGGGCGATGAGGATATGTTCTATTACTTCAGCTTGAATTCTTTCGTATTCTACCCATGCCGTAGTTTTTGCAAAACAGTAGAGTTCAACGGGAACTCCATATTCACTGGCGGGCAACAATCTTACCATCAAAACCTTGTCTGTACTAATATCTCCTCTTTTCCGTAAATAGTTTGCCAAATATTCTCGGAAACAGCCGAGGTTGGTTTCTTGTGTGGCACTGATTCTTTCAAGCATTTCGGGTGTCGCTTTTTTAATGCTTGAAGAATCAATAAAGAAAGAGCGTTTGATGCGCCTTACTCCCTGTTCTTCCATACCGCGCCAATTCTGAAATGTGTCAGTAACCAATTGGCGAACAGGAACAGTAGAGATGGTACCATCGAAATTGCGCACTTTAACAGAGATCAGATTAATCTCTTCTACCGTGCCGTCTGCATCAAATTTACTTACGGTAATCCAGTCGCCGTTTCTTATTAAATCGTTGCTTGCCAATTGCAAACTGTTTACAAACCCTACAATCGTATCTTGAAAAATCAACATAAGCACAGCAGAGAAAGCACCCAAACCGGCTAAAAAGTAGGCAGGCGATTTGTTGATAAGAATGGAGATAAATAGAACGATAGAAATCATCCAAAAAACAATGGATACAATTTGCACATAACTTTTTATGGGTTTATCTTTAGTTGCCTCAATTTGCAGTAAAACCACGCCAAGAGCTCGAATAAAAGCAGTTAGAATTAACGTAATGTTGGCTATCAAATAGAGGTTAATAAAAGTGGTGAATAATGCAAGTGCTTTTGTTCCAGGCAGTAAAAATTCAGGTGCTAAATTTTTGATAATAAGTGCCGGAAGCAAGAACGAAAGTTGAATAAAAAAACGCTCTTTAAGAAGTGCATCTCTCCACTTTGATGGAAACCGCTTGTTAGATATTCTAATAGTGTTTTGTAAAACGACCCTGATAATATAGTATAGGATAAAACCTGCGCACAGTAACGCCATTGCTGTAATGAACGCCGATATAAAATCCAGTATTTGCCCTTGAAAGCCTAATTGAGCAAAAAACAGATGTATGGCTTCCTGAATCCAATTAAACATATTGATATGATTTTAGCCGCGAAAATAACAAAACTCCTTATATTACGCTAAAAATATTATTTTTGCTCTTTAATTCTTATTAAGAAATTCATGAGCTATATTGAATTTGATAAAGAGAAACTGGTAAATATCAATTTCTCAAAAAGCAGGGAAATCTTGCGCTGCTGTAGAAACGGGTCTTATGCTTCTACTACGTTGCTGGGACTGAATACGCGAAAATATCACGGACTTTTTGTGGCACCACAGGACAGAATTGACAGGGAACGCCACGTGCTTGTATCCTATTTGAACGAAACTATTATTATTGATAATATGGAGTTTCATTTGGGAGTACACCAATATAAAGGAGGAGTGATTGCGCCGAAAGGAAATAAATACCTGCAAAAATTTACCGCAGACAATATCCCTGCCTATTATTTTAGAGTAGGAAGGTTTAATTTTACCAAACAACTCCTGATGTGTGATGACCAGGATAGGCTAATAATAAAATATACAATCCTAAATGACTATGAATCTGCTCAAATCTTGTTTGAACCTTTACTCGCGTTTAGAAATGCACACCGGCTTACCCGCCAAAATCCTCATGTCAATACTCATTACAATACTGTTGAACATGGCGTTGAGTATTGTTTGTACGACAATTACACTCCTGTAATGATTCAATCCAATGAGCCTGTTTCTTATTTGCATGCGCCTGTTTGGTACAACAATTTTGAATATGAAGAAGAACTGAAGCGTGGATATGATGGTCATGAAGATTTGCTCAATTTGGGTAAAATCAGTGTACAGGTTACCCACAAAGAAATATTTTTATCTATTGGAACAGAGCCTATTTCTCCCAATAAGATACCAGCATTGTTTGAAGAGGAATTATCGAAACGCACGATGCGCTCTTCATTCGAAAATTGTCTGCAAAATGCAGCCGAGCAGTTTATTATAAGACGCAACGGAAAAACGCAGGTAATTGCCGGCTACCCATGGTTTGGTCGCTGGGGTCGCGACACCTTCATTGCTCTTCCGGGCTTAACATTGGCATTAAACAAACATGAACTATGCAAAGAGGTGATGGACAATATGCTTGCAGATATGCAAAACGGACTTTTCCCCAATATGGGAGAGGGTGAACTAGCGGCTTATAACTCTGTGGATGCGCCCTTGTGGTTCATTCGTACGTTGCAGAGATACACGATTTTTACAAAAACACAAAAGAGTGTTTGGAAAGAGTATGGCGATGCAGTGAAAAAAATTCTATATGCTTACAGAAAAGGGTCGCTCTTTACTATTAAGATGTTAGAGAACGGTTTAATCTTCGCCGGAGATGAAGAACATGCACTTACCTGGATGGATGCTGTGGTAAATGGAAAACCTGTTACTCCCCGTACCGGCTGCCAGGTAGAAATTAACGGGCTATGGTATAATGCCCTTAAATTTGCTTTGGAGATGGCTAATTATGATAGAGATAAAGAATTTATAAAAGATTGGGAACAAATAGCCGAAAATTTTCCTGCCGTTTTCAAAGAGGTTTTTTGGGATAAAGAAAAGGGCTATTTGGCAGATTTTGTAAATGACAAGGAAAGAAACTTTCAAGTACGTCCCAATATGGTTATTGTTGCTTCGTTGCCCTATTCTCCTATAAGTGAGAAAATTTGCCAATTAATTTTAAAAAAGGCACAAGAAGAGTTGCTCACTCCAAAAGGATTGCGTACCCTTTCACCTAACGATCCTGACTATAAAGGAAAATATGGGGGCAATCAGGAAGAAAGAGATGCTGCCTATCATCAAGGTACTGTTTGGCCCTGGCTTTTAGAGCCGTTTGCAGAAGGCTTGATAGCAGTGCACCAACAAGCAGCTATTCCGATGCTTGAGGATATCCTTGTTCATTTCGAAGCTACGATGAGCGAGTACGGGATATCTACAGTTGAAGAGATTACCGACGGCGATCCACCCCATAAACCCAACGGCTGTATTTCGCAAGCTTGGAGCGTTGCCGCACTGTTGAATATTAACCGGATGCTTGTTAATGTCTTACATTCAGAAGTTTAGTTGTGAAGATTCCCCTGTATGATTAATAATTTACGGTGCCCGCAACTCCACATATTCTTCAATATCCCAAAAACCTCTTATGGTTATCTCTTTGTCAATAGTAAAGATTTTTTCGGGTTGCTCTTTTTTCCGATAGTTTCCGGTATCCCACTTGCCGTTTTTGTTTCTGTCTTCAACTACTCTAATTCGATAAGCCCCAGGTAAGAGATGCTTGTACTCTATTGTTTTTGAATAAGATATTGTTTCTTTAACCATCACTTTTCCGGCTGAAGAAAGCAGCTCTACTAAAAAATCAGCCGCATTATTTTCATCCACTTTATAATGGATGATTAAATTTCCGTAATCTTTCTCTGTTTTTTTAGAAAATGAAAATGATATAGTGTCATGTGTAGTACCGTCATAACCATAAAATAAGGAGTCTCTAAACCATATCGTGTAGTTTATTTTAGGTTCAAATTTAAAAGGCACCGGAATTTGCATAATAAAATCATCAGGAATATTTATAGATATTGCTGTAGTATCTTTTCCGGTGAAAAGAGTGGCTATAATTTTCATTTCTAAACTGTCTGCCGGTTTTAAGGGATAAGAAAAATGGAGCAACGTAGGCTCGTACAAGTCATCGGCATTGGCTATGCCAATTTTTAAAGTTTGAGGTGCTGAAATCACATTTTTCTGTTGCGGAGGTTTATAAGGCGACAATTTTATTGTATCTCCGCGGATAGAATCAGTGTAAATATAAGCATTTGCCCAATCTGTAAATAATGTTTTCAAGTAGAGAGAGAGTGTGTCTCTTGTAGTGTTAAATTTTGAAAAACAGCCAATTACAGAATCACTCTCAATATTCAAGTGATAAGAATGTACAGGGAGTTTAAATGGAAAATGATATACACCTGCCTTCGGATTTATGTAAGGAGCAAGCGTTTGTACCGTATCAGCCTCCTGAAACAACCGCAAAATGATGGGTGGTGATGCATCTTCCCGATACAATGAATCGGTTGCATAATACTTAGCCGGAAAAGTGCTGTCTGCAAAAGCAATAAGTTCATTAGGAAGGCTATATTTAAAATCGGAGTTAATATCTTTGAGTGCAAAGATTTTGTAATTATTGGGTTTAAGATGAAGAAAAGAGAAAGCACCTTGCTCATTGGTTTTGGTTAAATAACTTGGGCGCACGGTAAGAGGCAATGAGTCAATATCTTTATCGTAAAGCATAACAAAAATGCCACTTTCGGTTTTATTGGTCTCCGCATTTACCACTTTCCCGAAGAGGCTGTGTTTATCAATAGAGTCTCCGGTAGAGAATGCAAAATTATAGCCGGATAGTTTGTTTCCTTCGCGAAAATCCTGAATACAGTCGGAAAAGAAAAGATTATAAGTAGTGTTGCTGCGCAAAGTATCGTTAAACTTCACAATCATAGATTTTCCTTGTGTTGAATAATCCACCCGCGAGTCCATAGGGGGTGAGAAAATTACATTTTCATTTGGATTATTCAGTGTAACAAACTCATCGAAAGTGATTTTAAGTAACTTCCCTGTAAAATTGGTACTTCCGTTTTCAGGTTTTTCTCCTATCACTTGAGGAGGAGTAGTATCTCTTGGGCCTCCGGAAGGTATCACTTGTTTTGCGCACCCGACAAGCAGGAGGCAAAAAAGGAAAAAGGAAAAAGGGCTCAAGGATTGAGTAATTGAGGGGTTTATTTTTGAACTTTTGCAGGAAATAGAGAATATCATGATATAAAATCTTAGCGGCAAAAGTAGTATTTTTTAATATATATATTATTCAAAAATTTTATGATATTTGCAACCTCAAAAATTAACAATATAACGTAATGAAATATAGGTTGTTTTGCTCTTTTTTTCTACTGCTTTCCTTTTTTTGTGTGAAGGCGCAAATACTAACATTGGAGGATTGTGTGCAACAAGCCCTTGAGACAAATTATGGCATCCAAATGGCGAAAAATTCCGAAAATATCAATCGCGTGAATTATAATAGTTACACTGTTTTCCTCCCCTCTGTTTACGGAGATATAAGCCACAGAAGTAGTTATAATTTTAACGCTGCTGCTTCTGCTAATTTTAACTGGCGTATTTTCGACGGACTTTCCATGTTCTTTACCCATTCAAAAAATAAGGCATTGTTAGATATCAGCGCATTAAATATTGTTTTGGAAATGGAACAACTTATTGCCAATGTGAGCGCGGCTTATTATAATGTGTGGATACAATCCAAACTGCTTGAAGCTACAGAAAATATTGTGGATATTTCTATGCAACGTTTTCATATTGCTAATAGCAAATACCAAATCGGAGCCATTTCAGGGTTAGAATATCGCCAAAGTAAAATTGACCTAAATGCGGATAGTTCGCTCCTTATGCTTCAACAGCAAGCACTTACTAATGCCTATATTTCCTTGAATACTTTAATGACAAAAGACTTAACGAAAGAGAATTATGTACAGGATACCTTAGTGTTATTGCCGCTTTTTAATTACAACCAAATTGTGGACAGTGCTTTACATAATAACACCTCTTTGTTAATCAATCAAAAAGGAATTAGATTATCAGAATTAGAGTTGAAGAACAGTTTGTCGTACTTTTTTCCAACACTTGATTTCTCTACCGGATACCAGTTCGCTAATACTAAAACGCAGGGTGCTACTGCCATGCAAAGCATGTCGCATGGTTTTTATTGGGGGTTTACTGCACGTATCCCCATTTTTAGCCGTATGGAAAACTTGCGCAACAAAAAAATGGCTACGTACCGGTTTCAAAATGCCGAACTCCAATTTAAAAGCGTTGAACTTAATGTGTTGAGTGCCCTGGCAGAACTTTACAACATTTATAAAAACAACCATTCGTTGTTGAATTTTGAAATGGAAAATGTTGCGATTACTTCCGAAACATTAGAGATTGCGCTTGAGAAATATCGCATCGGCTCTCTATCAGGCGTTGAGTTTAGAGAATTTCAACGCTCTTATATTGAGGCAGTTAAACGATTGATGAATGCTTCTTATCAAGCAAAAGTTTCTGAAATAGGCTTACAGTTGTTAAGCGGAAAATTAAAATAATATCAATTATGAATATTAAGAAAGTTATCTACATTTCACTCCCCATTTTAGCCATACTTATTTTTGTATGCTATAAATTTTTCTTCTCCAAAGCCGAATTAGCGATTGAAGATTTAAAACCCAAAGGTGGCGGAACTATCTCTGCCAAACTCTACGTGGTAGAACCCAATTTGTTAAGTAGCGGTATCAACGCCGTAGCAACACTTCTACCCAACGAGGAGGTAGAACTAATCAGCGAAGCCGCAGGAAAGGTGGTAGGTATCTTTTTCGACGAAGGAACATCGGTAAACGACGGGCAACTGCTTCTTAAAGTGGATGATGCCGAATTGCAAGCCCAATTGAAACGCGCAGAGTATCAACTTGCGCTCACAGGTGAACGCTTGAACCGCCAAAAAATACTTTTAGAAAAAGATGCTGTAAGCCGCGAAGAATTCGATCAGGTGCAAACCGACTATAATATTTTGCAAACCGATATAGAGTTGTTGAAAACAAAAATTGCCAAAACAGAAATTCGTGCACCATTTGCCGGAACTATCGGGTTCCGCGGCGTAAGTTTGGGCAGTTATTTACAACCCAACACCGTTATTGTGAAACTAATAGACCAAAACAAATTAAAATTGGAGTTCGCTATTCCCGAAAAATATGCTTCCACATGTTTTATCGGAAACAAGATAAAGTTCCGTACAGATGTTTCTCCTGATGAATTTGAAGCCACAGTGTATGCCGTTGACCCCAAAGTTGATATTCCTACAAGAACTATAACAGTGAGAGGTATTTACAATAATTCAGGAAGAAAATTACTGTCCGGCATGTTTGCCCGTATCAATCTTATTATCAGCCAATCTAACGAAGTGCATTTGATACCAACAGAAGCTATTGTGCAAGAAATGGAAGGTAAGAAAGTATGGTTGCTCTCTAATGGAAAAGCCTATTCGCGACCTATTATTACCGGCTTTCGCAGCAATAATGAGGTGGAGGTAATAACCGGCTTGCACACAGGCGACACAATTATGGTAACAGGATTGATGCAGGTAAGGGAAGGGATATCTGTGCGAGAAGAGTGATTTTTTAGTGATTAGTGGTTAGTGGTTAGTGATTAGTGATTAGTGGTTAGTGATTAGTGATTAGTGATTAGATGGGTAAATATCTCTGTGAAACTCTGTGGGTTCTGTGTCTCTGTGCTGAAAAAAATAAAAGCCAATAATACAATACAATGAACTTATTACAACCTCACTAACCACTAACCACTAATCACTAACCACTAATCACTAACCACTAATCACTAACCACTAATCACTAACCACTAATCACTAACCACTAATCACTAACCACTAATCACTAACCACTAACCACTAACCACT
>Ga0123353_10005870_pt1 | contig 16227 bp, 14 predicted proteins | sample TergutLab28metaG_3_FD_92763 | JGI IMG/M metagenome (GOLD analysis project Ga0123353, IMG submission 92763) | Labiotermes labralis P3 segment gut microbial communities from Petit-Saut dam, French Guiana - Lab288 P3 | ecosystem: Host-associated > Arthropoda: Insects > Digestive system > Gut ... | reverse complement strand
TACTACCGGCATGTGCCGATTGTCTTGAAATCTGGGAGCCGCCTCAACGTCCTGGAACCCTCAGGGCCTGTCCAGGCCTGTTACGGGATTGCTTTACCTTTACCCTTGCCATATTATTAGTGACTTCAAATGTAATTGTTCAGATTATTCGAGTAACAGTTCAGACAGAAGTCTAATACATTGGCTTTTATAAAATATACTTTACGAAGATCTCCCTGACGTCTCATTGAAATATTTTGCGATAGATCGTATATATTTGACGAAGTGTGAGGAGCAAGTAATTGTTTCTCTGCTTAGCGTAATATCTGCATTGTTCAGTAGTACCGCCGGCAGTATGTATGGTGTCTGAAATAGCGTGGCTGTGAGTGAGGGAACCGAACCTGGAAAGAGAGCATCGAAAACTGGCCGCCGTTTGACCCTCATACTTTGGCCGTCGCCACAGAATAATCCCCACCACCCGAACCGCCGCAAATTCTGTGCGCAAGCGAACGTACATGTTGTTTGCAGTTGCAGTCGGTTCCTTTGGTTATGAAGCGCTTCTGTTTCAAGTGCAAAAGTGATGTAGTGTCCTGGTCGTGAGTTGTGACTGGGCAAGTGTTGGGAACTGAGCGGCATCGTGCTGCTTTATCATACTGTGCTTGGAATGTGTTTCGACACAGAGAAAAGTAACATTCAGTGTGGTCAGGATCGCCAATAGCATGTGCGAGATTCAAAGCAGATTGCATATTGTTACAACCACAACAGCCTAGTGGCCAGGTCCACTCCCTCTGCCCCACTTTGACACAAGGAAGCAGTAACTTCCTTTTGACAGTTTTGGGTCATACGGACCCGCCGTACGATAAGCCATCCATCCATTTCACATTCTGCATGTGCGGCGCAAGAAGTTGGACGCAGTGTTGACATTGAATCTGCTGGCATGTGCACCGCAGTGCGCCGGAGAGAAAGCCTCGGCGTTATTTGTGTGTAAGGCAGTATCTGCCCAGTGTCTCGGGACATGACAGCCCTTCAGGAGCTTTCGCAGGATTACGAAAAGTGGCTACAAGCTTCTTCATGTCTGTTCGCGTGGAGCAACTCGGCTTCCACTGGATGGATTATTATGAAATTTTATATTTGAGGATTCTTCGAAAATATATAGAGAAGATTCGAGTTTCATTAGAATCTGCCATGCTTAACGAGTACTGTGTAGTATGTACTTTTATGATAGTGTCTCGCGGTATTCTGCTTACGATGGCCATCTCAAAAGAAATGCACAGAACGCAATACCTACAGAATAGAACACCAGATGTGCGGGGAAGTGTTATAGTCCTTCAGTGTAGTCCCCCTTCTGTCGAATGACTGCATCCCAACGTTTTGGAAGTTCCATGATACCCGTCAGGTCTGTAGAACTGTTGAGCTGTCTAACGCGTCGGGTACCGGAGGCAGATAGGTCCTCCAGCGTAGAGAAACGCACACCACGCATGTTGATTTTCAATTTTGGGAACAGGTCGAAGTCCGGGGGACTCATGTCGGGGCTGTAGGGCGGATGGGGTAGCACTTCCCAGCTGTATCTGTCCCAACAATTCACGTAGATTGAGAAATGTAGCGAAAATCAAATCACACGTTTAATTTAACGTTCGTGTTTCCGTGTATCGCCAGTACGATTACAGTTGATAATTAACAAGATGCAACTATTTTGATTTATTTACTTTAATCTTTAATCAGCTCTACATGTTTCGGGCGATTTTTTTCGCCCATCATCAGGAGCATATCACTGTAACTACAGCTTCTGGTAATGTCAACCGATGTTGTTGCTGGCTGCTGCTGCTGCGTACGCAACAGCAGCAACATCGGTCGGTGGACATTACCAGAAGCTGTAGTTACAGTGATATGCTCCTGATGATGGGCGAAAAAAATCGCCCGAAACATGTAGAGCTGATTAAAGATTAAAGTAAGTAAATCAAAATAGTTGTATCTTGTTAGTTATCAACTGTAATCACACATTTAATGGTTGGTAATTTTTTTTCTCCGAAAATCGTGCCGTTTACGAATAGTGTGGAAAAATATGGTGAAATCAGACAAGGAACACATGGCAGAGTGAAGACGTCACAGAAAAGATACGAAAGCAAGCAGATAACTAAGGCCAGAATACACTCCCACAGTGATTAAATACTTACTGCTTTTCCACGGCAGTAGTAGTTAAGTGAACGTGCCTGCATGTTACGGTGTAAGTACGTTACCTGTCTTGTTATGATGGTTGTTTTCAGTGCGAATTAACGCCTAAAACTTCAGTTTGTTTCTTATTTTCCGAAACACTCTTTAATATGCTATTTTTACCGTAGCCTAGCAGGTGGTTGAAGGCAGATGATAGTGTTGTGTTGTGTTCTATCGGAAGTTTTGTATCATCCTTTAGCAATAATATGTTCATGTTGTATGACCCGCCCGACTTGTTAATAGCAACAACACTGCAGTGTGGGATCGTGCAGACAGACCAGGTATGTAACAGGTTGCGAGTTAAACAGGTTTTGATAGACCTCACAAGCTGAAACGGTAGATCGTCTTGCATGAAGTACACCGTATGTTGCAGAGAAGTCACCGTGTTATTAACGAGACAAGCAATGTTCTTATAACGTAACATTGAGGCGCGTTTTTGCAGTGGAAAAGCAATGTGTTACACATTCTGAGTGTGTGTATAACCTTAGGTATCCAGCGTGCAGTGCGCATGCGCTGTATTATATTGTCGACTGTGGCCTGTCCGCCTCTGCAGTATTTTTCCACATTCCATAAACGGCACTATTTTTTTTAAAAAAAATTTGGAACATGAAATGTGTGTTTTGATTTTCTTTACATCTCTACGAAGATCTAAGCGGATATGATCATAACTGTGTATTGGTCTTCATGTAAAGTACCCGCTATTCTTGTCAGATTTAAATCAAAATCGATTTTAGTAGCTCTTCACTATTGTGCGAACGCGCCTAAACACTGTTTTCCAGCCCTTAGCTAACATGCTGCTGTCATTGTATGAGAAGTTGGTACAACGTAGGCGCGCTGGTAGAGTTAGTGTTCTTTGTATTACTTTTCATCTTTATACCGGGTATTTACAGTTACATACTTCTCTCATGGCACAACAGGCCCAGTGGGCCTAGGCCTCATTATCGAGGCTTCACGATCACACTCAAGACTCCATACTCCATAGGACTCCTCTGGGCAGATGATCAACCCGCCTCGTAGACCTGTACCTGACAGCACAAAACAATCCCAAGAGACGGACATTCATGCCTCCGGCGAGATTCGAACCTACAATCCCAGCAGGCGAGTAGCTTAAGACCCCACGCCTTAGGCTGTCCGGCCACTGGGATCAGTTACAGTTATATACCTAAAACGAAGACGTTTGTGGGGATGTAGTTTTTGCACATGTTCTGTGCTTTTACATCAGTAATTTCCGCAGTATGTGTGCAGTGCCCAGTGTTGCTGTTGTCTGTAGTTCCTTGATTTCGTGCCTTGCCGTTATGTTGCCCAGATATTTCCGAGTGATACTGAGATGGTTTCATTGCCCCTGTTGTTACTGGTATGACTTTTGTTTTTATATACCACATGCGCCGTGTTTCTGTTGCAGGGTCTTTATATTTTAGAATCACCTCTGCTTCTTTTCTGGGTCACATTTGTGTCTCCTGAAATAGCATCATTTTTTAATGTTTTAGGTTTCTGTGACCGTGCATCGTGAGCAAATTGTGAAGTGAGAGAGAATGCCCGAAACATATTGAGAAATTGTTAAAAATAAACATCTAACTATTGCATCTTGTAGGTTTTCTCTCTCACTTCACAATTTTTTAACGTGTTCCATTTTCATTGTCACGGATTAGGATGTCTGGTTTATTAGTAGGGATGGTTCTGTCGATTGTTTGCATAATATAGTTGCCTTACCATTATTATTATTATTATTATTGTACATTAAAACTTGCCTCCAGCGAGTGAACTATAAACTCTTTTCTTTACTGTCTTACGAAGAACTATAACTTGAACGTGATTAAACATATACGTAAAATTTGGCCGTCTACTGTTGTTATAGTTGCAGTTTGCGTTCATTGCTAACCTTAACCACCTCGCCGTTGCAGTGAGGTCAGGAGTGTCTTCTGCATTTTGGATTCAGAGTATCGTGGTCGTAACAGACTTGTTACAGATTTGGTTGTCAGGGAACTGCAGTGAACATTGGAGTATGAATGTCTCTCTTTTGTCTGTGGACGTCTGGAAGTTATAATTCGGGGCTTAATGGTTTTTGTGGTGCTCTGTTCGGTCAGAGATTCCATGACCAACTTTGTGCCTGATTCTTAGTTGGAAGCTCGTAGGTTCGAATGCCCCCCTGTCCGAGCTGGGCCATCTGTCCGTGTGAGGAAAGAGTTGTGAAGTAGACCCAAGTGGGCCTGCACCAGTCTTCTGTACATAATCATTCATCCCTTCTGGCGCCTGTTGTCGTGTTAGAGGCTCGAATAGGTACGGGGTGGGTCCTTCTCTTGGTATGCGATCGTGCTCGCAGAGGCACGCTAAATGCATCGCAGGTAGCGGAAATTAAACGTACATCATTACAATAGACGAGGTGATTTTGTAACTCTGAATTTGAAAATGCTTGTATTGTGTAGTGGTTTTTGTACGTAGTCCAGTTCCGGGTTACTGACCCAGTTCCACGCATTATGGAAATCGTAGGTACAGCGGGCCGTACCTTACATGTCCTCAAATAATGAAAGGCTTGGGTGCCATTAAAGGTTCTGATTGGCGACTCCCCCGACGAGGAAGTTACGTTGGAATTATTGCACATTGTTTTGAGTGTTAATTGTGGAGTCATTGTTCTCTTATCTCAAGTACCGTCTGTAATGTGCAGTTATCGTCGCTCTGTCCTTGATTCGGAGACTTTGATCCCACGTGTTATCCGAACGCGCTTGGAGCTGACGTCATGCGTATTCTTGATGCCAGCTATTGTCCCATTCCACAGATCGTCGATTTGGGCTGTGGGCTATCAGGTACTCTACTTGAGCACCTTGGCCCCCATCCTTTCCTATTTTATTTTCCCGCTCTTTCCGTCTTTCTGTATGTTTTTCGTATCTCCTAGCTGTCCTCGCGTTCGCCTCCTTCCGTCTTACTTCCCTTTTTTCGTGCCTTTTTTCCCCCTGTATTTTGTCCCTTGGGTTTTGTTTTTTAAGTTCCCTGAAACTAGAACGGTTAGGGTGGAACGCAGAAAGATTTATCTCGAACCTTGAGATATGAATATCGCGTCTGAAATTTAAGGTAAAGGTTTACTTAATTGAAGCGTGTGTTGCTTGAGCTAGGTCGTAATTCAAAACTGAAAGTGTCCATCTTGGAAATCCAGTTCTGCGTCAGCCGGTAGACCCACCAGCTACCAGATTATCCTAAAGGCACATTGGGCGTATTTAACATGAAACTGTAGGTTGCTTGCTGAAACAGCATGATGCATGATGAACAGAGCGGGCCAGGGACAGGGCCAGCTGTTCTGGAGTAGTTACATTTGCCGGTACTTTGTGCCCCGCTAGTGGGTGCATGTGAAAGTCTTTTCGGATGTAGGAGGTCTGTTGATTCGTCACGAACATACATGCGCAATCCATCGCGCTCGTGTGTGTGTGTATGTGTGTGTGTGTTTGTTTGGTGGGGACTTTCCAACTTGCATGTTGGATTGTGAGACGAGGATTCACGCAGATATGGAGGCTTAATTCCATGTTCGCATAGCTGTAATCGGCGTATCTTACCATCGTCAATCACTCGAAAAATACGCTATATCTTTGTCGAAACTTGGGGCACCGACACTTATAATCAACTTACAGGCTCGTGAAGTAATAAAATCACCGTGCTACATGAATTCAGTTGACAGTGATACGGTTGGTACAAAACTGTGAGAAGCTTTTCTTCGCACATTTAATCAAGAAGTTCACCGTCGAAGGTTCATTATCGTGTGCACAGGAGTCTGCCATAGACCCTGTTTTGTGCCCGATAAATCCATTTTGTATCAATACATCCAATTGCTTCGATGTCTGCTCTGCTACTCTCCTCCCATCCCCTGTTTCCCGAATGTTTTCGCAACTGTGTACTCCTGTCTGATTCTGTCGTATGAGCTACATACCTCGACCATCTCACCCTCTTCGACTTGATCATCCTGAATAATAATGCTTGGTGAACAGCTGAAATTAGTTCCTTGTACACGGATGGCCCCTTCTTCCTGTTACTTGCACCTCCTTGGATGCAGATACTTTCACAACCCTCTTCTCTGACATCCTGAACTCTGTCGTTTACTTCGGGCGAGTGACCATGTTTCATGACGGGTAAAATTAAAGTGCTACATGGACTAACATCTCCACATTCTTAGGTATGGAAGACAAAACATAGGTCTGAACTGAATGGGAGCAGGCATTCCTCCAGTTTACCTCTTTTGACTTTATGTCGTTCCTAAACATTTTAACTTCGCCTTAGAAGTATTTTCTTACCGAACAGCAACCCGTACATAACTCATTGTTATTGCTGTGTTACATCTTATTGGCCGTGTTCCGCGCGCCGTGTGCAAGAGTAACCGCGGTCTTTAATCGTGTAAGAAGATCCGTACAGTATGAACCAACAGGATGCACTGTTTACTTTCAATTTACTTCAACAATCAACCTCTACATGTTTCGAGCAGGCTTACTGCTCATCATCAGGAGGTATTACTCTGTATCTACATGTTGGCAGGATCGGATCCTGCCAACAGCCAGTTAACATAAACGCATGGCATATACCAATTGCTGTATATACAGAGTAATACCTTCTGATGATGAGCAGTAAGCTTGCTCGAAACATGTAGAGGTTGATTGTTGAAGTAAATTGAAAGTAAATAGTGCGTCCTGTTGGATCATATTGTACGGATATAACACGATGCAGGTCAACAAAACGTTAAACGTGTAAGAAGAGTCATACTTCTTTGCATATCATTGTATTAAAATAATAAAGTATAACAATTAAGATACTTAATTTTCATGGTGTGCTTTGAACAGGGTTTAAGGCGAAACTAGACTGCAGGGCAGTTTCCAAGTGGTCGAGTATGCCATTAAAGGTGTCCCACCGCTTGTATTAACGAAGTTAAAGTTCTGAAGTGAGAGAGAAAACCAACAAGATAAAGTAAACTTCACCCTAGAACACGTCATGAGGGCCCGGATGGGGAGTAGACGGTATAAATCTTCCGTATTTAACTTCGGCGCTAGATACGTGTGGGTGGTCAACGCCAGCACCGGCCGCCTTACCCCCCCTCCCCCCCAGAAAGAGATCTGGTGTCCATCGTTCAGGAGGGCCCAGGGCCGGTCTGGACGGGTGCGGAAAATCTGGCCCCCCAACCGGGATTCGTTCCTCGGACCGTTCAGCCCGTAGCGAGTTGCTTGTCATATTATAGATTTCGTAAGTGTTACTTATGGCTGGAATCAGGCTGTAGTAACAAGGAAAATACTTAGTGTATCGTGTCGTCCATACCCTTTGACGATAATATGGATTTGATGCATGTGGAAGAAGCGCGTAGTTGGGCCACGGCCAATTAAACCGCATGTCTGGAACTCATTCCCGCAAACACCAGCCTCAAAGATTCTGGTAGTAGGCGAGGTAATATTGCAGACGAGCAGAACACTGTGAACGTATGGGAATGGTTGGTACAGGGTCGTTGGCAGAATGTGTTTAAGGATACCATTTGGATGGATAGGCAGAATACTGGGCCACAGAAAGGTCATCTCGATGCCATTAATGATGCAGTACGTACAGGCACGAATGTGATTTGCGTTCCTGACTTTTTGTTGCGAATAAACTTCGCCATAGGGTTCACGAAGTTGGGAGGTCGTGTGTGTGTGTGCGTGCGTGCGTGCAGCCGGGAGTTTGATCGCAACCGTACCGCCGAGTCTCCCATGACGCTGCGAGGCGACTTGCATGAATGCCCATATCGTCCACTGTAACTGCCAACTTTACATGCAGGCCGAATCGAACTTTGATCATGTGGTAGTGCTGACAAAAATGTAACATTAGTAATGTGTATAATTTTGAGACATATTTAGATGTAATGTGTTTTTAAAAAGAACGCAGAAGGCGTGTCTGATGCGTAAATGTGTGTCTAGTGTTGACCTAGGGTGAACCGTACATTTTTGAAACAGTGTTGGGTCTTCTATCTCCTTTCCATTAACATCGAGACATACTAGCGTTGGTAAAATGTTCCGTTGTGTTGAATGCATGTACGTTGATGTTCTAAATCCATCCTTTCCCATAATCGTGTGTACATGGGTCATGTTATTTTATAGAGCGGTTGAAGTGTGCCATGTTTGTGTCGCAGAAACCTAGTTTCTTTCATGGAACCGGTTTTGCTTGTGTTCCGTACTGTAGTGCTAGCACAGAGAAAGTACGGCGGACCTTGTTACTTAAATGAGCCATTGTGGGGACTACCAGGTGTTGGGGTTGGTTGCAAAACTGAAGTGAGATCTGGGTGTAACGGAGAACGGAATGGTAATATGGACGCTGTGCGTTCTGGCGGTGTGAACTGTATAGGGGTAGGGTCTGGTGATGTTTGACTTCCACGGTTGGGAATTTCGTATTATTGACTCTTGAAGAAGTATTATCCTGCCTCATGAAGACGGCGTGCCACACCTAATTGGTCTACCAGTCAGTCGGTGCCTTAGGATCCCGTCCGACAGTTGGTATCGGTATTGGCTATATTTGAAACGTCACGTTCTGCTGCCATATGGTTAGCAAATATGTAATTAAAAACCTCGCGATTTTAGATTCGTCGTGTTTTCTTGTGTGCCGGTGGCGGAACTTTGTATACTGTAAACTGAAGTACACGTATGTAGGTGTGCTGATAATCTGTTGCGACCGTGTAAACGGTTGTTCCCTCATTATTGTCAGTAGGTTCATACTGATAGTTGGTAGACAGGTGTTCATGTTTGTCCGTGTTTAATGACCGAAGTTAAAGACGAAGACGGCAACCATTAAAGAGCTGAAAAAAAAGTGAAGTTGTTTGAGGACGCCGTCAGCGCGTGAAGGTGTGAAGGTGCAGCACGAGATGGATGTGAGGTGTCGGCTTCACGCCTGGATAGCCATTGACTAGGACGCTGGTGGGCCTCAGAGTCTCAATTGGTGCTATAAAAAGGAACATGCCCTAACTGGAATCGAACCTCGATTCCAGGGTGGTAGTCCAACCATAGCCTAGTCGAAATACCGACAGGGCTGACGGCTGACCATGGTCGAAGAGTACTGGTGATGTGCAGTTAGAAGCTGACAAATGGCACGCGTTTGTTACGAACGGGCTTGACGGCCTGTACTGTTGCTCGCCGGAGCCTAGGATAGAGTAGGCCAGGCCCGCCAGAAGTTTCTTGCTGGCGACTTTCGCCGGAACGTAAAGTTGACCATACCAACATTTGTGCTAATGTTGAAATGCGTAGGGGCTAGACCTCCAATCCCACATACCCCTATATGGTGTACCTTTACCAAAGGGGGACGTTTTGTGTATAGATGGAGTAATGGCGATCAGACACAGCGGTTCTCAAAATTAGGCTGCCTTCAGCTTCATTTGATGAGTATTCCAATATGTTGAACGTAGGTCATTGGACGTGTTGTGGAATGGAAATGCTAGGAACAGAACAAAACCGATAACCTTGAAAAAAAAAACAGTGATGTAGTTGGAATTGCGGCTCACAGATGGCGCTGCTCAGCGCAGCGCCAATGCGGCTCGAAGGTGTATTATGTTCACTCCCGTTGCTGGTAGACGGCATGGCACCGCAGTTAGGCCGTCCGCGCACGAGCGATTTTAGTCGCTGCGACTATCGCGCTGCCGAAGTGAAAAACACGGTTGTATGTAGAAGTGCGAGCACGGGCGACTGTTTGATCGTCGGGATTAAAAAATCCCAGCGTGTTCCATTTCCAAGAGGACACGATTGTCGCTTGACTACTGCCTGTACAAATGAAACACACAGAAATGCATGGGTGCGCGCTTACGGGCGACTCGCCTCTTATCTCTGCGTGAAACCAGCACCTTCCAAGGCCATTTTATTGCGGTAGCGTGATCCTAACACTAAGAATTTGTTTCTCTTATGGCGTTCAGAGAGGTGTACGATTTTTAAATATTGATTTCGGAAATTGAAAGACGTCCTGCTCTGTACTACTTTTCGCTGAAAGAATACAGTGATAAGGGTTTGAAAGAGAGAGTGTTGGCAGAAGTGTGCGAGGGCAACGATGGGAAATGCTGGGCATTTTGAGGAAAACAAAAAATATGGTGTTTCAGCCACAGTATGCGCAGTGTTTTGTCGCAACGACTTCTTTACCACAGACATATTATTATAATCTCCAATACCAAAACTCGTCAACAATGTCAGATATTCCAAATAAAAGAACTGTAAATTCCCCATCTGTGTTGGATGCGGTGTCCAATCAATCATTCGACTTTTTAGATATTTCTTAGACAAAACTGTAATGAAGAATGAATATTCTGAATTTTTTATCTGTGTCCGATCATCATCATCATGTTCCTGAAGGGTTAGGTGTGTTTCCTGTTCCTTGATCCTCAAGATGAAGTTGGTCCCTCCATCTCTTCCTCGGTCGTCCTATGTTCCTTCGTCCTTTGGTTTATATTGTAGTGCTATCTGTGTCAGATAAAACTATAAAATGTGTATCAGAAATAAGGCGTAAGTTTTCTTTTACCATAATGTCATTGTTGACTTTTCTTCTGGTGGTACGGACTTCCTCGTTCTGGGATCCTGAAATGTAAGATTTGGACCAAGCAAAACCAGCATTTTATCAAATGTTGCATAGACAGTTGAATAAAGGGAGACCAGTTTGATGTCACTTTCATTATTATTATAATACATCCATCAGGAGCTTGCGACTTACTTGTTGAGTTATTTCATGGGTTGTATTGCTCTGGTTCGATGTGTGTTGGTGTGTAACATCCGAAACATGTTGAGCAGTAAATAATGGAATAATAAAGCAAGTGACAACAAGTTGGTCTCTCTTTATTCAACTATCAAGATGATGCACGGTCCAATAAACATAAGTTGCACTAAGCATTCTGAAATATCTTTAAAAAAAAAAAAACTTTTGTGGATGTGCCCACAGGTCTTCGTACAGAGTGTAGAATTTTCCTTTGTGTAGCCTTTGACTCGTTATTGGATGTATCCAAAATTTATTTCTTTTCTTTACGTTTCGCGTTCGAAGCAACAAAACACACACCTGTGCCATATTTTTTCAGTCCCCTGACGTAACTGAATCAGTGCTTGTGCAAGGAGACTGTCGCTCTAGCGCCAACGTGGCCATGAAACTTGGTTCCTGACGAGTAAAGAGGGCAGGCTGAGGATATTCGAGAATAGGGTGGTGAGGAGAAATACCAACAGTTAGGCGATTCGTGTTCCGTAATCCTCACTAATTATTATTCACGTGATCAAATCAAGAAGAAGAAAGATGGGCGGTGCATGTGACACGTATGGAGGAGAGGAGAGGAGGTGCACTTGTTCGGGAAACCTGAAGGAGAGAGATATCTGGAAAAACCTAGGCGTTGCTGGGAGGGTAATATTGAAATGGAAATCGGCCGCGGGGACGTGGACTGGAGTGACCTGGCTCTGGATAGGGAGAAGTGGCGGGCTGTTGTGAATGCGATGATCAAGCCTTTGGGTTCCATAAAATTCGGGGGATTTCTTGACCAGTCGAGGAGCAGTATGCTTTTCAGGAAGGAACCTGCCCCGTGTAGTTAGTTAGCTAGAGAGTTACATGCTTTTTGCACGAAATGTGTGAAAATGAACGCCTCATGTGGAAGCCGTGCCAGCCATTCAGTCTGCTTTCGCGTGATCGAAACCGCTCCAGGGACTTCGGTAACATACGGTATTGTGGGTTGTCGCGTGTATTTTCCCTCTAAGAGCCCATTGGGATCTGTGTATGCCACTTTCCGGAACATTAAAAAAAAACCGCATTTTGTCACACAGTGTGTTTGTGTTTATGATTCGCAGAAGTAGCACCGGTTATTTTTCTAAACATTGTTTACGGAGTTGTCTTTTTAATCAACACGCACGAACTGTGTGTTCCCTCGGAAGTGAGAACTGAACTTTTTGTATGTACTGTAGACGAAGGTTAGCCCACAAAGCGTCAGTTCTGGTCACATTGATAGACACTGTAACACGTGCTGCAGATGGAGTTCAAAGATGAATATCAACAGATTCTCGCATGACGAGTCATCGTAACTGGTACATTCGTAGGACAATATGCATAGATCAAATTAATCCCTGCAATTTTTATTTTAAACATTTAGAGATACGTAGGTTTTTATTTCCACTGTTATCTGAGGACTGTTCTTCTTGGCTAAGATAAGAAAGATGTGGCTCAGTGAATGCAATAGTGGCACAATCCCCCCCAAAATTGCTAATTTGGCGTTAATACTACGGTTGAGTTCAAAAATATAGGAGCGACTTTCCACAAGAATGACATCTGACAGGGTATGTGCCGGTATTGTCGGGTGTAGTTGTTGAATTTTTCAGCTTAATCATAGCATTAACTCGAAATGACAATTTTTTTGGATTGTGCCACTTTTGCATCCAGTGAGCGATATGTCCTTATCAGTCAGTGAACATAGATACCAAGCCAGACCAAAGCATTGTTAGAAAATTAAGCGGTTTGGTTTTCCAGATTTCACGTACTTGCACCGTTTGTTAGTGTTGCTACAGTGTATAGTATCGGCATGAAATTAACATAGCAGTGGGAAGTCCAAAAATGAGAAGGGTTCGTAACTTCGTTACACCTGTAACACAGCTGTGTAGGTACAAAAGGAGGAAGATATATTACAGACCTTTGGTTCTTTCTTTTTCTTGTCTTTACATTTGGACCATGGACAGCTTCCGTATTTTTATCTTAGTAATTAACCAACTTGATGCACAAAATGTTGTTGTACAATAAGTTTATTTCATGCCTCTACATGTTTCGAGCACCATGTGCTCATCATCAGGAGGTCAAAATTGTATTATACAGCCTCTGGTTTCATCACACCTATAGGTGGCCGTCCCGTACACGGGTTGAGAGAGGACTTCCTCTCTCAACCTGTGCACCGGTAACTGTAAAACAAAATTTTGTGAACTTACTGTAAAACAAAATTTTGTGCATCAAGTTGATTAATTACTAAGATAATATACTGAGATGTACGGTCAGCAAAACATCAAAATTTGCTTCCGTATTGTCTGTGGTTCACCTGTCAACTACTCAGCTCCCAACAGGGTACAGTCTGGTGGAATGCCAGTGCGAACAGTAGGGGTTGGGGGGTTTGGGGCGAGTGAAACGTAACTGAATATGTAAGAGATACAAGTTGGTCTTATCTCTCCTTGATAAATACCGTGTTTGTATTACGGAACATTTTTCCCCTTTCTGTGTGTGTGTGTGTGTGGGGGGGGGGGGCTCTAATGTTATTAATAGCAGTGATACATTCGCGATGTTGTAACCTACTAGAGTGAACTTGATTTGGCTTCAGCAGTATCTCAACATTCGGCCAACAGAGTGCATTTCTGCGTTTCTTTCGCGTCTGACAGTGAATAGCGTTTGTTCCAGGCCGATCTCTGTAAAGCAGGTGTGCGTTTTTTTGTGAGGTATGAGCTGCAATTTTTAAATAATATGTACACCATCCATGAACAACAGAATGGCTGGAAACGTGTGGTTGGTTGTATTTTATATTTGAATGTAACCATATGTTAGTAAAACAAGTGTAGCGGGTTTTGGCATAGTATCTTTGTTGTTGTTGTTGTCTGGTAGCCCTAAAATCCATTCTGTAAATAATCTTACATATTTACAGATAATTTATGTTCCTGGGCATAATTCTTAACCTCCACACTTCATAATATTAGGGTGGAAAAATTAAGGCGAACGGAGCATGTAGGGCTTGTGGAAAAGACGAGCGGTCGAATTGTACGTTGCAGGATAACGCTTGTAATTGATGGCGGTGTGGACTAGATCGGTGTGACTGAGGATCGGGTCCTGTGGCATACTGGTGTGAGCACGGTGATGAACCTTCGGATTCTGTAAAAGGTGGGGAGTTGTTGGACTAGCCGGGAGCTGTTCGTCCCATGGAGTCAGTGGATCATTTTGTTATACGCTATCCGCAATACCGGCTGCCGGAGTTGAGGGCCACCCCATTGTAGGCTGTCCGTGATGATTTATTCTGTATTGGCGTTCACTTGGCATTGCGGGCCGCAGCACAAGGACTCTTCATACTTTTGATCGTGGCTGCAGATGCCAATCCCAGCTTCGGTCAGTGACGTAGAGGTTTTTTAAATCTTGAATTAAGATGAGTTACAGGGTTGTGGAAATGGTCAGAACGTGGTCAGATGACTCCAGTTTGCTGGGATTGGCAGATAACACATTTGCTATTAGCTTCTTCGTCCTTCACTTGTACATTTGTCCGAGAACCCGGTTTGTACAGTAAGGTAGTATCGACAGCAGTTTTCCAGGATGTGTGAAGACAGCAGCTTGTAGGAGACAGTTGCTTGTTGCACTCGGCTGTGTAGGGCAGAAGGTTGCAGCTTAACAGCGATATAAATAACACGCGTACGTCATTTTTTCGTTTCTCTTGGGCTCCAGAAAATGTTGGTTCCGTTGCCGCTCCCCTCGCGTTTGATTGTAAGTCTGCTCCGATGTTTACATGATAACGCCATGTCGAAACCGCAGCTGTTCGATGCAGCATCCATCTGCTGTTTTTAGATATCACGGAGAACGAGAAGTTAGCACGGCGGTTACAGGAAATTCGTACAGCGTCTAAGAAAGGGGAAGTTCGGCTTATGGAAGCTGGTAAACCAGAACATCTGCTGTGGCGTCACTGCGGAAACGGGGCGTGTCACGTCCTGGAGAGGCTATGGATTCGTAATTCGCATTATATTATGTTGTGTAATCTCGTTAGTGTGTTTGTAATATCAGTCAAGGTGGCCAGGCCTGTATGAGTTTCATCTCCCATGTGTTCTGTTGGGGTGTCATTTTTGCGATCATAGTTCATACGTGTCTTATTTTGCTTGCACCTGACACGAGTTCTGTACATATCATCATCATCATCACGTTCCTGAAGGGTTAGGCGTGTTTCCTGTTCCTTGATCCTCAAGATGAAGTTGGTCCCTCCATCTCTTCCTCGGTCGTGCTATGTTCCTTCGTCCTTTTGGTTTACACTGTAGTGCTTGTTTTGGTAGTCTGTTTGTGTCCATCCTCTGTACCTGTTACAGCCACTTTTTCTGGTACTGTTTTATTTCCTTTACTATGGTCTGTACTCCCGTTTTTTTGCCTAATACATTGATTCTTTTCTTTATCTAGTTTTGTTATTCCAAGTAAGTGTCTCAGAAATTTCATATGTGCTGCTTCTAAACGTTGTTCCTCTCTTTTCTTCAGTACCCAAGCTTCACTTCCAAATTTCAATGCTGCTTAAGCTGTAATGTTGTGAATTCTTAACTTTGTTTCCCAAAATGTCTCCGTATAGCTCCGTTTATTTTGTTGTATGTTTGCAATTTATCTTCTAAATCACTTCCGTATTCTGATATGCGATACCCCAAGTATTTACAATCTGTTACTTGTTGAACAATGTCGTTTATCACAATTTTTATCCTCTGTATGTGGTTCCCCCATCTCATTCGTGGCATTAATGGCATCAGTAGTTGTTCGTCAGTTCAAATAGTGTAACTCATCTGATTCACTGGAAGTTGGCCGCAAAGACGATCGAAAGTGCGTGCTACTGGCTAAAGAACAAAACGAATGTACTGTCACCGTGCCGAGTTAAGTTTTTGTTTCAGATACTGCTGTATACATGTGGTAGCCATGCGAAGAAGAGCCGGTTTGAGTGTCGCGAACGTGGCCAGCGTTGGGGCGCATGTTGTGCCTAGTTAGGTCACGATACATGCGCGTGAAGTTGGGGGGGGGGGGCGGGTTTTATTTGATAACTTCGCCATTTGCTAAGATGGTATAGCGTCACGGCAGAGGATGTGCCCTGCTGTTAAGTCGGAGATGGCAGCAAGAAAGGGAAGTTGTGTCGTATGAATGCCGCTGTTAACGTAATCTTAACCAGAGTTTGAAACTATCGGTCTCACCGGATACTTGTAAGTTAGTGCGGATCCACTAACAGCTGTATGTTAGCCACAGTTATGGTTGGACTGTGATGCCGAACCCCCCGGGTTTTTGAATTTAACTTGGTTTTTTTTTTCTTTTCTATTTTGGGGTTTTTTTTTTTTTTTTTTTCCCCATTTCTATTCT
>Ga0123353_10005869_pt1 | contig 16227 bp, 11 predicted proteins | sample TergutLab28metaG_3_FD_92763 | JGI IMG/M metagenome (GOLD analysis project Ga0123353, IMG submission 92763) | Labiotermes labralis P3 segment gut microbial communities from Petit-Saut dam, French Guiana - Lab288 P3 | ecosystem: Host-associated > Arthropoda: Insects > Digestive system > Gut ... | reverse complement strand
CAGTTTTGAAACAAGCTCAACTTTCTGTAATATTAATGAATCGGAAAATACCATAAAACAGGCTGCGGAGATACTTTACAAAACTTTTACTGGAATTAATAAAGACGCATGGCCTGATGCGGAATCCGCTCTTGTTGAAGTGAATGAATGTATAGAAGATACGAATATTTGCATTGGAATAAAAAACGGGGATGAATTGATTGGCTGGGCGGGAGCAAGGCCAATGTATCCGGCAACGTGGGAATTGCATCCTATGGTCATCAAAAAAGAATTTCAGGGGAAAGGGTTTGGAAAATTATTGTTGGATGAATTGGAAAAAGCGGCACGGGAGAAAGGTTTAATCGGGATGGTAGCGGGATCTGATGATGAAACATACAGTACAAGTTTATCTGAAAATGAAATAACCGGGGGAAATATTTTTAACGAAATTATAAACATAAAAAATTATAAAAATCATCCTTACGAATTTTATAAAAAATGCGGGTATATTATTACTGGAATAATTCCAAATGCGAATGGCGATAATAAACCTGACATTTGGCTCTGGAAAGACATAAGAAAAAATACCCCGCTTTGAACCCTGCGAGAAAAACTAAATTGTATCCAAAGGACTCCTTATATTAAGAATGCTTCGGCGGGCAACATGGGTGTAACGTTCCGTAGTACGCAGATTTGCATGGCCAAGCAAAGATTGAATGTAGCGAATGTCAGTTCCGCTTTCAAGCAGGTGAGTGGCAAAAGTGTGGCGAAGATTGTGGATCGAAATCTTTTTGTTTATTTCAGCATGGCGGAGAGCTTTATCGAAGATGTATTGGGCTGAACGAATCGACAAAGGATGAGAAGGAGGCTGACCGGGAAAAAGCCATTTTTCAATCTGAAAAAAATTAAAATATTCTTCTATAAAATGGGCAGCCTTTTCAGAAAGAATCGTATTACGGTCTTTCCGGCCTTTGCCAAGCCGGACATAAATAACTTTACGGGAAAGATCAATGTGTTCCCTTTTCAAAGCTACAACTTCACTGACACGCAAGCCGGATGAATAAGCCAACATCAATAATAGACGGTGTTTGGGATTTTTTTCCAAACCAAGGATTTTACTGATTTCCTCTTTCGAGAGAATCATGGGGAGACGGCCGTCCTGATGGGGACGATGGCGTTCACTGACATCATCTTTTTTTAATACATATCTAAAGAAAAATTTTATAGCGCTGATAGCAAGATTAAGAGACGAAGCGGAGTACTCCCCGTTTTTATCCATATCCGCAAGAAATTGAGTAATATCACAGGAGCGGATTTCTTCAGGGGGTTTTTGGAGAGTACGGCAAATCAGGCGGTTGTAATAAATATAGGCTTTTTGAGTACGGGGACTGTATTTTCTGGAACGGAGTTCAGCTTCAAGTTTGGACCGCCAGAGCCCGGAAAATTTTTCAGGAGGAGAGAACGGAGCCGGAAAAGTAAAAGGCGAAGAATTAACCGGATACCGTGATTTTTCAGGACGGAGGCTAGGCCTTTGGCTAGGGCCAGACTTCTGACAGAACCTTTGGCTGGGCCAGCGGCTGTTTTCCGGCAGGATGTCAGAGTTATCTGAAGAATCATCAGCGTTAGGCGCATTTATATTCTGAATGAAACCGAAAACCTGCGGCTGTACAGAAGAATCTTCCTGCACAAATACAAAAGGAGCGCCGGAAAAAAGCCGGCTCAATTTAATAATATCAGTATCTTTTCTAAAGATAAATTTCTGACTCATACCATCCCAAAATCCGCCGTTCCGTATAAACAGACGAAATAAATTCGGGTCGTAATTTGAAAAAGGAATCTGAACAGCCGCAGAATCCCGAAAAAGATAGATAACATCCATAGATACCCCGATATAGATTTTTACGTGACTTGTTAAAGGCTGATAGGACAATAAAATAAAGATAGGATCGTAGTTATAGTATTAATAGTAGAGTAAAGACTAGACAATTGCAATAACCTAACATATCTTGTAATTTGTATTGTATTTTGTAATAAAAAGGAAAATCGCCGTGAATTACGAAAAATTGACAATAAAAGCGCAGGAAGCCGTAGAAGCAGCGACACGTTTTGCGCAAAAAAATGACCATTCACAGATTGAGACTGAACATCTTCTATTGGCAATGCTTCAGCAGGAAAACGGACTTGCAGCGCCCATTATCGAGCGGATAGGGGGCGATGCCGCTGGTCTTTCAGCCGGCGCAGAAGCATTGGTAAAGCAGACGCCGAAAATCTACGGAGAGGCGGCGCAGGTTTTTCTTTCGTCCGCAGCGTCCAAAGTACTGAGCAAGGCTGAAGCAGAAGCAGCCGCACTGAAAGATGAATTTATTTCTACTGAACATATTTTAATCGCCATTGCCGCAGGAGAGGGCAAGGCTGCCGAACTGTTAAAAAAAGCGGGCGTTAACAAAAACGCAATTCTTGGAGCGCTCAAGCAGGTAAGGGGAAATGCCCGTGTGACCGATCAAAACCCTGAAGAAAAGTATCAGGTATTGGATAAATATTGCCGTGATTTGACAGCATTGGCACGGCAGGAAAAACTCGATCCGGTGATTGGCCGTGATGAAGAAATCCGCCGTTGTATGCAGGTACTGTCCCGGCGGACAAAAAATAATCCTGTGCTTATCGGAGAACCGGGCGTGGGCAAAACAGCCATCGTTGAAGGACTTGCACGGCGGATTGTGGAAGGCGATGTACCGGAAGGGCTCAAAGGAAAAAAACTGCTAACTCTGGATTTGGGTTCTCTTGTCGCAGGCGCAAAATTCCGGGGTGAGTTTGAAGAACGCCTGAAGGCAGTGATTCATGAAGTGCAGGCTGCCGAGGGAAAAATTATTTTATTTATTGACGAACTGCATACGCTGGTGGGAGCGGGCGCAGCCGAAGGAGCGACAGATGCTTCCAATCTGCTCAAACCTGCGCTGGCACGGGGAGAACTTCGCTGTATCGGAGCGACTACGTTAGACGAATACCGGAAACATATCGAAAAGGACGCAGCTCTTGAACGGCGTTTTCAGCAGGTGTACACAGCAGAGCCTTCTGTAGAAGATACGATAGCGATTCTTCGTGGATTGAAAGAGCGTTATGAAATTCATCATGGTGTGCGGATCAAAGACGAAGCGCTTGTAGCGGCAGCGGGTCTGTCCAGCCGTTATATCACAAGCAGGTTTTTGCCGGATAAAGCGATTGACCTTGTTGATGAAGCGGCAAGCCGCCTGAAAATGGAATTGGACAGCCGCCCCACAGAACTTGATAAACTGGAGCGGAAACTATTGCAGCTTTCGATTGAAAAGCAGGCGCTTTCACACGAGGATGATCCTGCGTCAAAAGATCGCCTGACAAAACTGGAAAAGGAAATTGCCGACCTTGGCGCAGAACGTGATGCGATGAAAGCCCGCTGGGAAAGCGAAAAAAAGGATATTCAGAAAATACGGGAATTCAAACAGCAGATTGAAGAATTAAAAATCGAAGAAACCCGTTATGTGCGGGAAGGCGATCTTTCAAAAGCGGCGGAAGTGAAACATGGAAGAATTCCCGAAGCTGAAAGGCAGCTTTCCGTACTCGCAAATCAAATGGAAGAAAAAAGAAAAACCACTGCTGACGGCAGCGAAGTGTCCGCTCTGTTACGCGAAGAAGTCTGTGAAGAAGATATTGCCGGCGTAGTATCCGCATGGACTGGGATTCCGGTTTCAAAAATGCTTTCCGGAGAACTGCAAAAATACCTTGATCTGGAAAAAGTGCTTGAACAGCGGGTTGCCGGGCAGGACGGAGCCCTTGCTGCGGTGGCGGATGCAATCCGGCGCAACAAAGCGGGGCTTTCCGATGCGGCGCGCCCGCTGGGATCGTTTCTGTTCCTTGGGCCGACAGGCGTTGGAAAAACAGAACTGGCAAAAACTTTGGCGGAATTCCTTTTTAATGATGAAAAAGCCCTAACCCGAATCGATATGAGTGAATACGGAGAAAAGCACTCGGTAAGCCGCCTGATTGGCGCGCCGCCCGGGTATGTTGGTTATGAGCAGGGCGGCCAATTGACCGAGGCGATAAGACGCAGGCCGTACAGCGTGATTCTTTTTGACGAGATCGAAAAAGCACACCCTGAAGTGTTCAATGTTTTTTTACAGATACTTGATGACGGCCGCCTGACGGACGGGCAGGGACGGATTGTCGATTTCAAGAATGTTATTATCATAATGACAAGTAATCTCGGTTCTGATTTGATCCTTGAAGCCAAAGAGCCGGAAGTTATCCGTAATTCGCTTATGGAACTTTTGAAACAAAGTTTCAGGCCGGAATTCCTTAACCGGATAGACGAGACAGTAATTTTTAACAGGCTGGGTAAGGATGAAATAGGCAAAATCGTGGATATTCAGCTAACACGGCTGAAAGAACGCCTTGCAGAGCGCAAGATTACCCTCAATCTGACTGATAAAGCAAAAGCCCTGCTTGCGGAGCGTGGATATGATCCGATGTTTGGAGCAAGGCCGCTCAAAAGAACGATTCAGAGCGACCTTGAAAATCCATTGGCAAAACAGATGATAAGCGGAGATATCCGTGAAGGCGACACTGTAAAAGTAGACATCACTTCAGGTGAGATAATTTTTAATAAATGAAAAGCGCCATGCGCATACACCAACTAAAAGAAGAAAAACCACCGGAGTACTGCAACTAAAGTTGCTAGAGGAACACAGAGTTTTTTTAGTCCAAAAACCACCTTTTCTCTGTGAAACTCTGTGAACTCTGTGGTTAAATTTTTCTAAGTATACGTGGCAAAAACTTTACACTGAGCCTTCGTATACAAGCAATTCCTTTGCGTCAATTGTAACAGACAATCCGGATTCCAAATGATCTGTTGTGTGTCTGATATGGGTCAGCCAAACAAGATTCGGATTAATGTCACGCAAATCTGTATCAGTTATTTCAGATACTTCTTCGCAGATAATGCCTTTTACGATACGGAGAATGGGAATATAATCTTTGGTAAGCACCCTGCATGAAAGTATTTCACCTGCATCACTATTCCTGACCTCCGGATGACTCGTTTCAAGCGCCATGATTTTTTCACGAGCATCGCTTGCTGTCTCGGCGGTTATTATTCTTCCCTGAACTCGTGTAATATCCGGATTTGAAAATCCTCCGGAAGTAGAGCGGGCAAGTATCGTTCCCAAAATTATAACACGAACGGTATTTACCATATTCGGGCTTTGAAGCGGCAGTCCTGCGACAAGAACTATTTTATCGGATATACCTGCTGCCTTGGTTTCAAACGCAACTCTCATTGTATTTTGAATCATGCTTTCCGTTTCATCGGCAATTTTCGCCATACAGGGATGAACTCCCCAGTACAATTGCAATTCACGCATAACCCGTTCGTTATGTGTAACGGCAAGCACAGGCTGATCCGGCCTGTACACACTGAGCAGACGTGCTGTGTTTCCGCCAAGTGTCGGCGTTACAATTGCTTTGGCGTTTACGTTAGACGATATATTCACTCCGGAGCGGGACATAATTATACCAAGATTTTCATTGGGATTGTGATCTTCGGAGAAACATTCGCCGCGGATGTTTTCCATGTGTTCCCGGAATTCGTACGAACATTCAACCGTACGGGCGATCTTGTCCATCATTTTTACAGCTTCAACAGGATACGCTCCGTTTGCAGTTTCACCCGAAAGCATGACAGCGTCAGTTCCGTCAAAAATGGCATTGGCAACATCGGTAAGCTCGGCTCGTGTGGGACGGGGATTAACAATCATCGATTCTAACATCTGGGTTGCAGTGATAACAGGTTTTCCCGCTTTGCGGCATACGCTGATAATGTGCTTTTGAGCAAGTGGAATTTGTTCGGTGGGAAGCTGCACACCAAGATCGCCGCGAGCGACCATCACTCCATCCGCAATCTGAACGATTTCCCTGATGTTATCCACTCCGTCTTCACATTCTATTTTTGCTATTATTTTTATTGATGAATTAAGACTTTCAAGATATTTTTTGATTTCCACAACTTCATACGGAAAGCTTAAAAAACTGGCGGCGATAAAATCAACATTCATTTTTACGCCGAAAGCAATATCCAGTTTATCCTGCTCGCTCATAATGGGAAGTCTTGCATGGGTGCCGATAAGGTTAACATTTTTTCTGCTGCCGATTGTGGCAGCGTTGCCCGCACGGCAATTGATAACTCTGCCGGTGACATTAATCACTTCAAGATCAAGAAGCCCGTCCGCCACAAGAATATGATGTCCGGCTTCAAGCTTTGACGGTGCATCTTTCCATGAAATTGAAAGACACGCGGGTTTATTATCCTGCGCCTCGGCAGTAAAGCAGTCATCGACTGTTACGGAAACAAGATCATCTTTATTTATTTTTACCTTGCCGTCATTTTCCACCATACCAGTGCGGATTTCAGGGCCTTTTGTATCCAGCAGAATAGCAACATGTTTTCCAAGCTCAAGGGATACTCTCTTGACACGATCGATTGAAGCCTTGTGCGTCTCGTGGCTTCCGTGAGAAAAATTAAGGCGCGCGACATTCATGCCGGCGAGGATAAGATCACGTACAACACCATCTTCAGCGCATGAAGGCCCAAGAGAGCATACTATTTTGGTTTTTCTGTGTTTCAATTTAATTATCAATCCTTCTTAAAATGGTAAGCAATTCCGCGCCACGTATTGGGTGAGAGGGACGGAAATTGCGCCCGTCGGGGAGAGACATTAATTCAGTTTCTACGCAACCGAGAACTGAATCAAAGAACGGAGAGAGAGGGGGGATGTCCGCTATTGGACTGCGGGGATTTACGCCTGTAGCGAAACGTGTTGAATAACGGGAAAGCAATCCTCTGTCCGCACGGGCTTCGGCATACAAATGCCAGATAAACCATGCTGCTCCTGCTCGTGTAACAGTTTCATCTATCCCCGGCCTTGCATGTGGCCATTCGTTTATGCTGATGTCCTGAGTAAATGGAATGAAAGCACGATCCAGAAGGCGGCTGAACAATTCGTTATTTGGGATATCCCTGCCTCCAGTGAGAAAGCGCAATAACTGGGTTTCATTTTTTGCAAGCGTTATGCAATCATTCCAGCTGATGGTTTCCCGTCCGAGCATACCAAGAGTTCCGGCTCCAACGCCGCTGGTATTCCGCAGTTCCCACGCACGGTCACGATCTGTTCTGTAATTCTCATTATAAACAGGATTCAATGCTGAAGAAAACGCAATATCAAAAGCTCCCGCAGCCTCAGAAAAACGGTTTAGCTCAAATAAGGCTCTGCCTCTTTCAATTTGCAATTCTCCAAGGCCCTGTTGTCCGGCAATAACCAATTCTCTTTCGATAATTTCAAGCCTTCTTACAGGGTCTCCCTCAAGGCGGATTCCCAAAATCACAGAGGGAATATTTCCCGGTGAAACAGCGCTGGATTGCCGGTGCAAACGCTGAGCTTCGCTGAACCTCCCTTCCAGAAGAGACAGCCTGCCCGACCATGCTATGAGTCTTCCGGAATAATCAGCATCAGCTGCCGCTTCCCTTTCCATGCTGCTAATCATCTGCCGTGCCGACGCAACTTCACTTTGCCGTCTGCGCACTTCAGTTCCTCCAGCAGCTTCCAGCGGAACAATTGCTGTCTCAAGCCTTGAAAGATTTTGTTCCTTCTGAGCTCTGTTACTGTCAATTGTTATGTCCCTGGGCATGGAAGCGCAAGCGGAAAACAGCACTGAAATTATTAAAAAATATTTCATCAATATTCCTTTTAATATTAAAGCATATATTGTACTAAAAAGGAAGTTGTTCAATAACTGAAGTTTCGAACAAGTCTATTTACCTGAATTGCCAACGGTAAAGACGGCGATCCATTCCCATGCCGAAAATTTCCGCTTTCCTGCTGCTGCCGAACGAACCCTGCGCTTCAACAAAATGGGGTCTTCCCCAAACCGGAAGCGGGAAACCTTCCAAAGACCGGAAACTGCGTGTAAATCCATGCAGGGCATTGCCTTCGCCGGTGATGAAAATTTCAGGGATTCTGTCACCGTCAAAGTCAAAAACTGTAATAAAACCTTCTTCCATCACAGAAAAGCCGGGTATATGTTGATATAAAAGTTCCCCGTCAAGGCCAATCCGGAAAAGCGTCCCGTTAGATGAGATGAGCCAGAGATACTGTCCGTCAAAAACAGGCTGCAGGTAAAATATGCCGTTCAGATAAAGGGGAAACGGCGGAATACGTGAAGCATTTTCATCATAAACCAAAAGCTCTCCTGTCTGGCATACAAAAGCGACAAACACTCTGTTGTTATGCGCAAATAACAGCGGCGAGCCAAAACCAATGCCGGTATTCACAGAGAATTCATCATTTCCAATAGATATGGGCGCAGGCCAGCCGGGAAGGGCTTTTCCATCCGTATCAAGAAGCCATATTTCACCGAAAAAACTTTTTGGGTAAACCGCCGCATAATTGCGGGTACGCCCTCTTGATGAAACTGTCAGAAAGGAAGGAGGCGAACGGATAGCAGCAATGAAAGATGTTTCCCATGTACTCAAAGCGCCATGTTCATTTACAACATGAACTTTTCCGTCCTCATCGCAAATATAAAGCCTGCCTTCATGCGCCTTAGGAGGAGAAGAAAGTCTCAGCCCCGTAAGTACAGGAAACCCTAAAGCCGGTTCCAGATTGCCATCCACAAGCGTTACACGCCCACGATCACTGACAACCCATGCATTTGCATCTTCCCTTCTGCCAATTCCGTCTGCGGGAATAATCCATTGTCTGCCTTGGCCTTCAAGTACATGGATACTGTTATCTGCAAGATCAACCGAAAAAACCGAATTGCCGGAAGCAAAAAATATCCGGCTGTTCGCTCCCCTGCCGCCTCCGAACACCTCGTTTGACTGTCTTCCGCCTGTATCAAGCGGAAAACCGCCCACAAGGATTACGCCATTCCCCTGCCCCGGAACAAGAGAAACGGAAAGGTCAATTAACCCTCTGTCAAAACTTATACGGATAAGTCCCTGCCGGTAAAGCGACAAGAAACTGCTAAGAGCGGTATTTTTTCGCAGGAAAAACGGCATTGAAAGATCGAGTGAATAATAAAGACTGAAAGCGCTTGCGACAGGTTTTCCCCCTGCAATATCACGCCAAAGCGGATTTCTCGGCAATACATCATTCCTTTGCATTGCACGTAACGCATAAAGAAGGGTATCTGCGGATTCACTTATAAGAAGGAAATCTCTATAAATAGTGTAGTACGGAGAAGGCAGGAAAATATCCCATTTTCTTAAAAGGGATTGCAGGAATTCGGGAGTTGCGACACGGGGCATACGAGTTCCATCCAGATTTAATCTGACATCTTCATTAATAAAAATTGATCTGAATGCCCTGTCAAAAACTTCCTGCCGTTTGCGTTCATCGGAGATTTGAATCGCAAAAACCGGATGAGGCCGCCCTTCCATTCCAAAGACAGCAAATTCTTCTCCCGACCACGAGAAAAGCAGATCATCAAGGGTTAAGCCGAGTATCATGCGCGCAGAAGAGTCCGCCATTCGCAGGGTGTCATCAAGATCGGGGCCGGAGAACACAAGGGCAGCCTGATAAAGTTCTTCCAAAGTGCCGGCTGAAAGAATTGTCGCATACTGTACGGAGGAGGGAAAACGTTCCGCCATTACCGGTGTTTGAGAACGTTGTCCCAAAAGGCCGCTTAATGCATTTTGCTGCGATGATACAGGCGCCGCAAGGTAGAACTCTATTTTTCTTGAGAATATTGAAATCCCCGCTTCCACCAGAGCCGGCCCGCCCGCCGGATGTCCTGATTCAAAATCAATGTTATCAAGTATTGCTGCGATTCTTGGATCCTGTTCGGCAAAAAGATCGTAAATAAATTCATTGGAAAGCAGAAGCAGCACATCATATTCGGAAGGATTGATATTTCTATATACCTGCCCGGTATCAGCCGAAGCGTTAGCTGAACGGGACGCAAAAACTTCCGAACTGCTGGTAACAAAAAGCAAATTGCGATAATGACCGATGAACAGAGTTATGCCGGCGGTGCGGTATTCAAAACGGGAATTGCTGCCCGCCCGCACATAATAAAAATTGGGAATATTTACAAAACCGGAAACCACAGGAAGAAAACGAAACAGCGGGGAAAATATTCCCATATCCCAAGCAGCCGCTATTATGTTTTTTTCTGTATCAGAGGGAAGTAGAGCGAGTTCAAATTTTCCCCGCAAGGCAAGGCGCACAAAAAAATTTTTAAGGAGAGGGTTTTCATTTAACATATGGAGAGTTGGAGCCGCTTGAGCCAATGCGGGAACAGCGGATATATCATGCATGGATTCGTGGGCTATAATCCCATCAATTACATAAATAGGATTTGATATACTCACCCGAAAAACAGCAGAACCGGGAATTACAGCGCCGGCATCGATTCTTCCAGTCAGGGAAAAAACAGTCCATGTTACGGAAATAATCAGAAAAACGCAGACAATTATCAGTATAATTCTAGAAAATCGTCCCGGCTTTTTTTCCTTGTTTTTTTCCATAGATACCTAAATATAAACCATTAGGAGAAAAAAATCATCAGCCCGAATTACTGTCCGGCGGCAGTTTGAGATTATCAGTTTCAGGCTGATCGCCCGGCAGCTTGTTTTCATAAGAACCCTTGGCATAAACAAGCGCCTGAAGAATACCAAGTATATAGTCCTGTTGATTATCACTCAGTAAAGAGAAGTCATTGCACACCTTTTTCAGTTTTTCTTCATGAACCATTCTGCTACTCCATACCGCTCTGTTTGTGAGCATATTACACCAAATTGTGAGAATTGTAAATAGAGTTTTTCTATTATGTTATGATAACATGAAATAATCTTATACAAATTGAAATTTTCTACATTGCATAGTGAGTATTATTATAATATGATATTGTTATGACAGTCAGTAAACGTATAAGACTTTTACGGCAAACGCTTAATATGTCGCAGGTTGAATTTGCGAAAGCGATTTATATAAGTAACGGATATATTGCAGAACTTGAGTGTGAACATCGAAGAGTCAACGAAAGAATTATTCATCTAATTTCACTGACATTCGGCGTTAATGAAAAATGGTTAAAAACGGGCGAGGGTGAAATGTTCTTTAGCACACCGGGAGAAAAATTGCAGCGCATGGTTGCTCTGTTCAACGAACTGCCTCCAAAATTTCAGGATTACGCAATGCTTCAGATTGAACAACTGCTTAATGTAGCAGAGAAATAATGATCCCTCTGTACAAACTGGAAAAACTGCCCCGTATTCAAAAACTGAGAAAACTCACAAAAATATTTACAATGGCGGAAAACAGGCTTTATCTTGCCGCCGAAAAAAATACTGGAATCTTTACATCTGCGGAACTTGTCTTTTTCACGAATACCGCAAAATTGTTAATGAAGGATGACCTTTTTTCGGCTGATGCCCGGAAAGTATTTGAAGAGGCCATGAATGTTTTTCAGGATCAACACGCTGACTGTATTGTGTTTCATCGTGCCTTAAACTGCATAAAGCATATTTTATTGACAGAGACAGGCCGGGATCAGGCTGACTGGGATTTTACAGGCAGTGACGGCAAGCTTGATCCTGTAAAACGTGAAATATTTGAAGGTATGCAGGTTTATTTTGAAGATATACGCTCTCCGTTTAATGTGGGCGCAATGTTCCGTACCGCTGAAAGTTTTGGCGTTGAAAAAATAATTCTGTCTCCATTTTGCGCCGACCCACACCACCGGCGGGCGCAAAGAACCGCAATGGGCTGCATAGACATAGTGCCGTGGGAACGTCAGGATTTGTTTGCGGAAGAAGAAATTCCCCGGTTAACCTGCCCTGTTTTCGCCCTTGAAACGGGAGGCACTCCAATAGATAAATTTCCCTTTCCGCAACATGGGCTGTTAATTGCCGGTTCGGAAGAATTGGGAGTTAGCCCCCGTGCCCTTGCGGCAGCCGATGCCTCCTTGGGCAGGGTTTCCATTCCCTGTTACGGCGCAAAAGCTTCGTTAAACGTATCGGTTGCGTTTGGGATAGCGCTACAAAGCTGGGCTAACGCCATATTATCCTCATAGAGTTATTTGACTAATACTATTAGCGATTATTATACTTTTCGCAGCAGTTCTACTATACCTTTCGCACTGTTTCTACTATACTTTTCGCAGTAGATCTATTATACTTTTCGCAGGAGTTCTACTGTACTTTTCGCAGAAGATCTATTATACTTTTCGCATAGGCAATTATGGTAAATGAATACAGACGCTGGCAAACGGAAAATATCAAAGAAGCGTTAAAAAATCGCCGTATTGTGATGATATCCGGTGCCAGACAGACAGGAAAAACAACTCTTTCACGGCAAGTTATAACCGAAACAGGGGATTATCGTTCCCTAGATGATACAGATATGTTAAATTTCGCCCTTTCAGATCCAAAAGGGTTTGTGATAAATAAAACAGGCACAATGGTTATTGATGAAATCCAAAAAGCCCCAAAACTTATACCAGAAATTAAACTGGCAGTGGATAAAAACAATAGTCCAGGGCAGTATTTACTGACAGGCTCAGCCAATATCCTTACCCTGCCAACTATCAGTGACAGCTTGGTTGGGCGTGTAAAATACATGCGTCTGCGGCCTTTGACTGTCGGAGAAATTCTGGGGAAAAAACCGGGCTTTTTGGAAAGAGCTATAAATAGGGATTTTCCTGACAAGATAAGCGGATACGATAAAGAATATTACATTAATCTGGCTTTTCGCGGTGGATATCCGGAAGCTGCAGCAATTGATAATCATCAACAAAGAAAAGATTGGCATATTGATTATATAAAAACATTACTTCTGCGTGATTTAATAGACATTGCGAATATTCGCCGGCAGGATGATTTACACAGTTTAGTAAGTATCCTTGCTTCATGGTCCGCCAAATTTATGGAACCTTCCCAAATAACAGCAGCGCTGTCCATTAATAAAATTACTTTGGACAGCTATATTAATGCGCTGGTATCAATGTTTATGTTTGAAAAAGTATCTCCGTGGATAAAAACCGATTATGAGCGGATTGGCAAAAAGCATAAATTTTATGCAACTGATACAGGAATTATTGCTTCTATCCTTGGCTGGAATCCAAAAGAGATATATATGAATAGCGATCGCTGCGGCAAATTGATAGAAACATTTGTTTTCCAGGAGCTGGCAGCTCTTGTAGATATGAACAACAAATACAATCTTTATCAATACCGTGACAGGCTTAACAGAGAGATTGATTTTCTTGTAGAAAGCGATGATGGCTCTCTTCTTGGCATAGAAGTTAAAGCTGGTCACAATGTTTCAGCAGATGATTTTAAGTCTCAAAAATGGTTTATCGAAAACATAATCAAAAACAAAAAATCTTATACGGGGATTATTCTATATTCCGGTGACAGAACTATTTTATTTGAAGAAAATATGATTGCTGTTCCAACAGCAGCCTTGTGGATTTAAGTCAATTGCTAGAAACAAATGCAAATTGATTGAGGTTAAATGATATTGAGTGATAATAGAGCAGCGTTTTAATTTTTTTCGTTGACAATCCGTCGAAAATAATATATATTGAAAGTGTCCTCGCAAAGGGATCGCCACTGGAAGAGGCGGCGACATAGCCTCTTTCGCCGTTTTCCCGACCACGTAAAGGTCGGGTATTTTTTTGCCTAAATTAAGCTGTTCCAAAACTTCCAAACCGAAGGTTTGAGTTTTTCGGAACAGGCTCAAGTGCCGATAATTGAGCGTAATTCCTGAAAAGACCAGTTATACAATTTGCCCGACTTCTCAAAAAGGCAGATAAAATTACCATCATCCAACCGGAATTATGGTGTCAGGTACTTTTGCGTGACCCTTAATTACCACTTCCTAATATATTCATCCAGTCTCTGGAGCCATACAAAAACCGAATTATTTCAATTTGCTTCTCTTTAACTATAAAAAATATCATATAATTTTTTACAATTGTGAATCTATAACCTTTTAACGCTAAATATTCATCAGGCACTGCTGGATAAATAAATGGATTTTCCTTTATTTTTTTATACTTCTCTTTTATCTCATTTTTTAATCTTTGAGCAGCTATTGGGTTTTGTAAGTTGTGTTTTATATAATTTACAGAAGATTTTACATCTTCACGATAAGATTCAGTAAATTTTAATGTATACATTAAATTCCTACATCAAATCCATTTCTTTATCCATTTCTTCTTCGGTTAAAAATTTACCATTTTTTATATCATTTTCTCCTTCTGCTAATAATTTATACAAATTTTGTTTTCCAATGATTTCTTCATATGTTTCAATACTCATAACAGCAAGATCGCCTTCCCCATTTCTGGTAATAAATACGGGTTCTCTATATTTGTGACAAAAATCAGAAATATCAGCGTATGAATTTCTTAAGTCGGCACTTTTTCTAATAACAGGCATATAATTTCTCCAAGATTATCTATAACCAAATATTATCATTATTTTGATATTTTGTCAATTTAGTAAATTGGACCAGATTTTAACTTTTCGCATATCATTCACATATCAGAGGGCTTTTGTTGAAGCAAGTTTATCAACCACCAAAAAAAGCGCCCGAACCGCTACGGTTTGGGCGCTTTTTTTGATCTAAGATTTCCCTTTACTTAAGGAAAATTAACCCTCGTAGGAATACTCATATTGGTAGTAGAACCAATACCCAACTGGCCACCTTCGTTTCGACCCCAAGACCATATATTACCATTCCAATCCATTGCCAAAGCATGACGACTTCCACTAATTTCAGTAAATACCAGGTCGTTTCTATTTGAAAGAACAGGGGTTGTATATTGAGTTGTATTCCCTGTACCTAGCTGCCTTTCGTTATTTCTTCCCCAAACCCATAAATTATTTTGAGTATCTATAGCATAACTGCTATAACATCCCGCCTCTATTGCTTTAAATTTTGTTCCGGGTTTTATCTGCACAGGAGTGGTTCGCTGAGTTGTACTTCCGTCACCAATTTGACCATAGCTATTATTCCCCCATGCCCATAAGTTGCCGTCTGCATCTATTGCTAAACTATGAAAACGTTCATTAGTACCGGCATCATCAAGACCTCCGGAAACTTTCATAAATTTTGTTCCGGGTTTTATCTGCACAGGAGTGGTTCGCTGGGTTGTACTCCCGTCACCAAGCTGTCCGGTGTTATTACGTCCCCAAGCCCATAAATTGTCGTTTTCGTCTATTGCAAAGCTAAAAGCTACTCCAGCACTTATTGATTTAAACTTTGTACCTGTTTTTACTGGTTGAGGGTGGTGAAAATCGCTTGTGTTTCCAATACCAAGCTGACCATGGTTATTTCGACCCCAAGCCCATAAATTACCATTTGCATCAATTGCTAAACTATGAGAATTGGTAGTATCGCCAGGAAGTTGTCCTGCGCTAATTGCAATAAATTTTGTCCCTTCTCTAATTATCACAGGATTACCTCTATTTCTTGTTGTACCATCACCAAGTTGTCCAGAGTTATTTTCACCCCATGCCCATAAATTACCATCTGTGTCTATAGCTAAATTATGCCGGCCTCCTACACTTACAGCTATAAATTTAGAATTAGTCTTAACCCGTTCCGGTTTAAGTTTATTACCAGCAGGTAAATCATCATTACCAAGCCGTCCACGATCATGAATACCCCAAGCCCATAAATTGCCATCTGCGTCTATCGCTACACTATGACTTATTCCTGCACCAATTCTTTTATTATTATTTCCTGCATCATTGTTTCCTGTGTTAGTTTCCAGAATAGGCAAAGTTTTCCAGAAATCAACCGGCAGTGATAATAAATTTACAGGGCTGTTATCAAAATTATTATTTGCCGAATACTCGAAATATGGGAAATAAGAACCGGGACGTATACAAATCGCGGCTTCCCATTCAAGTAATTCCTGATTATTCAGACTTGTAACAATATAGAAAAAAATGTCAGCTTTTGCGTATTGCGATTTACGATACCAGCCGGCAGGTTCGCCATGATTGCCAACAGTAAAAGCTATAGAATTCTCGTTAGAATTTGTTATTGCACTTTCGAAAAATGTTTCTGTCGACTTTTCATTAAAAGTGGTTCTGTTCCAACTCCCTTCCCAACCGGCGTTTCCACTAACCCTTGTAAACACTCCTTTAAAACCAGCAGAAGCATTTGCGTATGCTCTGTGCGATTCTTCAAATCTATAACTGCT
>Ga0123353_10005868_pt1 | contig 16228 bp, 20 predicted proteins | sample TergutLab28metaG_3_FD_92763 | JGI IMG/M metagenome (GOLD analysis project Ga0123353, IMG submission 92763) | Labiotermes labralis P3 segment gut microbial communities from Petit-Saut dam, French Guiana - Lab288 P3 | ecosystem: Host-associated > Arthropoda: Insects > Digestive system > Gut ... | reverse complement strand
GGTGTTGAAATTTCTTTGAGTCCTTCTTTTTGAGCCTCATCAGGAGTGACATCTTTAGGAAGGTCAGCCATTTTAGGAGGATTCTTTTTGAATTCTTCGTCAATGGCTTGACGCATCCGAGGTTTCATAATGAAGGTAATAATGATTTGTTGAAGAACCATGACTAGACCCCCTGCAACCCAATATAGAACGACACCAGCTGGAGAAGCAAATGAGAAGAAGATGATCATGATTGGGCTTAGGAAAAGTGTGATTCGAGATTGTTGTTTTTGCTGGTCGTTCATTCCAAAGGTAGAAAGCCAGGCTTGTAAGAGATAGAAAGCTCCTGCAAATAAGGTAAGTACAATGCTTGATTTACCAAGATTGATGCCCAAGAAGTGAGCAGACATGATTCCCGGAGTATAAGCGGCTGCACCATAAAGAGCAAGGAAGAAAGGCCATTGAATGAGCATTGGCAAGCAGCCCATAGAAGAGAGCATATTGATGCCATTGTCCTTTTGAGCTGTCATGAGAGCTTGTTGAGCAGCCATACGCTCTTCTTGAGTTTTTGCTTCTTTAAGTCGTTTATTGAAGGGTTCAAATACTGGTGCAAGGTAGGCAGTCTTTTCTTGCATATAAGTCATCTTATAAGCCTGACGCAATCCAATAGGTAGGATGATTAAACGAATGATAAGCGTAACAAGGATGATTCCCCAACCATATCCCATGTGCATGGTATTGGCAAAGAGGTCAACAAATGCAGACATAGGTTTAATGAGGATAGTATAATAAAGCCCGTGCATAGACGCATCTGTGGGTACACGTTCACCATTGACGATATGTGTTTGTACACATCCAGAGAGAATGAGAAGTAAGGCAGACAAACTACCTAGAAGAGTGAGTTTTTTATTCAAAATAATTTTCCTTTACAAAATAGTACATTAACCATTTTACAGGAAATCAGACAATATTTCAATAGACCTTTAGTATGAAATATGATATTCTGTATAAAGAAAAAGAGGAGGATAATATTATGATGAATCCAGATGAGATATTAGCAAAGAGCATTGATGCTGGGGTGCATAAAGTTCACAAGACATTTATTGAAAAAGCCATTCTTGGTTTTATTGGAGGAGCCATGATTTCTCTTGGTTATCTGCTTTACATCCGTGTCATATCGGATATAGCTGAGCAATGGGGGAGTTTTGCTAGCTTTATAGGGGCTTGTGTCTTCCCTATCGGGTTGATTGTTATTCTTTTGGCAGGTGGAGAACTGATTACAGGGAATATGATGGCAGTAGCGACAGCCTTCTTTGATCGCAAGGTGAGTTTCCTTCAATTAGTGAGGAATTGGATCATCATTTCTATTTTTAATGTCATTGGGGCAGTTTTTGTAGCTTATTTCTTCGGACACATGGTAGGCTTGTTAGATGGGGCTCATTTCCGCCATGAAACAATTCTCCTTGCGACTAATAAGATTAAGCAGACCTTTATTCAATCTCTAGTTTCAGGCGTGGGCTGTAACTGGTTTGTGGGTCTTGCTCTTTGGTTGTCCTATGGAGCAAAAGATGCAGCAGGGAAAATCATGGGGATTTGGTTTCCTATCATGGCATTTGTTGCCATTGGTTTTCAGCATAGTGTGGCTAATGCCTTTGTTATACCAGCAGCTATATTTGAAGGTGGAGCGACGTGGATGCAATTCATTCAAAACTTTATTCCAGTCTATCTAGGGAATATCATCGGTGGGGCTATCTTCACTGCGGGGTTCTACTATCTCTCTTATAAACGCATCATGGAAGAAAATAAAGATTTAGAGAAGATATAAAAAATGACTTGAAGCAAGTCGTTTTTTTAATCCCTAAAATTGATAGATTTGTCCCAGTAGGTCTTGTTAATTCATTAAAAAGTGCTAGAATGAACTTATGAAAATAAAAAAGGAAATAAATGTGCAACTGACAGAAACGGAACTGCTTATACGAACCTTTTCTGAAGAGGAATATGAGAAAATCGCTTCCCAGTTTGATGATAAAATATCAATTCATACGGTCGAAGGCATACAGATGATAAAGAGAACCGAAATCTATTATATAGAATCTTTACGCAACTATTTAGAAGTGCATAGAGCAGAGCAGGGATTTATTGTGCGTATGCCCTTGTATAAGATGGAAGAACTATTGGGTCAAGATTTTATACGCATTTCTCGTTCCTATCTGATTAATTTCAAACACTTAAAAGCTGTAGAGACAGACTTGATTTACGGAATGCTTGCTCGTTGTGGAGATTTCAAAGTTCCTTTATCTCGTAATTATTTGAAAAATCTGTACAAGAGAATGGAGGAAGACAAATGAAATATTTGAAAGCAATGGGATTTGGGGTAATCATTGCCTCTCTTTGTTTGGCAGTTGAAACAGCTATTTTTTGGAATACTTATATTGTTCTGGTCATACTCATTCAGGGAGCTTTACAGGGCTTAGCAGCATATATTATTTACAGAAAGCTCCGAGTACCATATACTGTAAAAATCATCATTCATTCTATAACAAGCTATATCTTAGCACTTTTGATGGTTATTCTCATTAATCAAAATGTACATTCATCACAAAATATAAGTCAATGGATGATTAGCTTTACTATTAGTTGGTTCGCTGTTTATATCATGGTGCACATTTATTTTTATTTCAAAAATAAAAGAGAAGCAGAAGAAATCACTCAAAAATTGGAGGAAAAATATCGTGAAAATCAATAATATCACTAAAAAATATGGTAAAACAGAAGTCTTAAAAAACATTTCCTTAGAGATAAGAGAAAGGGAAAAGATAGCCATCCTTGGATCTAACGGGACAGGGAAATCCACTCTTATGAATATCATTAATAAGACACTTACTGCAAGCTCTGGGAATATAGATTATGAGGGAATGGAGTTGACCTCTAAAAATACAGCCTACATCATGCAAAACATGACCTTGCCTAACGATGCAAAAGTCTCTGAGGTTATCGAATTGTTTGCTCAAAATCAAAAGAATTTAGAAAATGGCAAGCGACTGATTAAAGAATTTCGTATGGAAGATTTTCTTGATAGGAAATATAGCAGTCTATCTGGTGGACAGAAGCAAAAATTATTTCTGGTGTCTGCCATTCAAAATCAGCCAGAATATTTTTTCTTTGATGAAATCACAACAGGATTAGATAGTGAAAGCCGAGAAGAGCTTTTTCAGTTTTTTAGTCAGGACCATCATGTTCAGAAAACAACGCTTGTTTTGGTTACACATTATTTAGAAGAAGCTCTACAAATTTGCAATCGCTTTGTTATTCTTAAAGATGGAAAAATTACTGCTGATTTAACCAAAAAAGATTTAGTTGATGAAGATTATTGCTTTGTAACTTTTGATGAATCAATCTCTGAATATGAGCCTTATAAATTAGAGGAGAGTTATAAGTTACCCAAACATTTGCAAGAGGAGATGTTTAGAAAATATCAGAGTCATATTGTTAACTATGAACGAGATTATAGAATGAACTTAGGAGGATTATTACAATGAAATTTATAAAATATTTTATTTTCGAGTTAAGGTTACGCTTTCGTAATCCTGCACAGATATTTTTTATCTTCATCTTTCCGTTATTTCTGATGTTTGCTTTTATGTCAAGTTTTGGTAAATCAGAAATAGGTAATTTCATCGCTGTTTATATGTTGTATGGAGTCCTTTCAGCAAGTGTGACCAGTATGTCCGTTCAGATTGCAGAGTATCAGTCAGGGAAAATATATCAATTATTTAGACAAAGAGGTGTAGGACGCTTAACTTACATGATGGCTCAAATTTTGAGTTTTATGGTTGTCATCTTTCTTTCCTCACTTGCTGTCTTAGCCTTGGCTCATTTTGGATATGATTATCACTTGCCTTCGCTGTCAACTTTAATTTTCTTTTATGTCAAATTATATCTTTATACTATTCCATTTTATTTTGTGGCTATCATTGTCGGTCTCTTGTCTAAAAATTCAGCAACAGCGAGTGCTATAGCATTACCTGTAATGTTTATTTCCTATTTCCTATCTGGAATGATGATGCCTTTACAAACAATGTCTGGGCAACTTCGCCATATTGCAGACAATTTCTTTCTCACTCAACTTCTGTCAGATTTAACAGCAACCTTGACAAAAAGCTATACTGTAACGCCAAATTGGAGGCAGATTAGCGGAAGTATAATGATCATTATCTTAATTTCCCTCTATGTCTATCATGAGAAAAAATAAAAAACGACTTACAAGTCGTTTTTATTTGATGAAAGCATTGATTTCTTTTTCAAAGTTTTCAATTTTATTATTAGCAGCAGCTTCTGTGTTGGCGACTGCTGCGAGGTAGAATTTGATTTTAGGTTCAGTCCCTGATGGGCGAACAGCAATCCAAGAGCCTTCCTCTAAGTGATATTTTAGGACATCGGATGGTGGAGTGGTCAGTTTCTCAACGGTTCCATCAGCAGATGTAGCTGTGAGTTTTTGGAAGTCTTCAGCAAGGGAGATAGAAATCCCATCAAAAGCAGTAGGTTGATTATCACGGAACTTAGACATGATTTTTGAAATTTCTTCTTTTCCATTAACACCCGCTAAAGTTACAGAAACAGTCTTTTCAACGAAGAATCCATACTCTGCATAAATGTTTTGAATTCCATCATAAAGCGATTTGCCAAGACTACGGTAGTAAGCAGCGACTTCACAGATGAGCAGAAGAGCTTGGATGGCATCTTTATCACGACAGAAAGGTTTAATTAAATAACCAAAGCTTTCTTCAAACCCAAACATATAAGTATGTTCATGATTTTCTTCCCATGCTTGAATCTTTTCTCCAATGAATTTGAATCCTGTCAAGACATTGAACATGGCTATATCATAAGATTCAGCAATTTTTGTGACCAATTCAGTAGAGACGATAGATTTTACAAGGGCAGCATTTGTAGGAAGTGTCCCTGCTTGCTTATGTGCTTCCAAGATATATTTGGCGAGAATGGCACCGATTTGATTTCCTGAAAGGGGTTGATATTGACCATTAGGCAAACGGACTTCTACACCAATACGGTCAGCATCGGGGTCAGTGGCAACCAGCATATCAGCTCCCACTTCCTTACCAAGTTTTTCAGCCAAAGCGAAGGCTTCTTGACTTTCTGGATTTGGGGATTTAACAGTAGTAAAGTCAGGGTCAGGAATAGCCTGTTCTTCAACCATGGCGATTTTTTCAAAACCTGCCTGTGCTAAAGCACGACGACCAAGCATTTCTCCTGTTCCATGTAAAGGAGTGAAGACGAGAGAAAGGTCTTTTCCATATTGGTTAATGAGCTCTTGGTTGATGGTTACAGACTTGATGTTCTCAAGGTATTTGCTGTCAATGTCTTCACCGATGATTGTGATGGTTCCATCTGCGATATATTGGTCGGTATTTCCTGTTTTAATAGAGAAAATATTATCGATTTGACGAATGTATTCTGTCAATTTAGCAGCATCTTCAGGTGGCATTTGCCCCCCATCTTCTCCGTAAACCTTATATCCATTGTATGGAGCGGGGTTATGACTGGCAGTAATCATCACACCAGTCAATGTATGTAATTCACGAATGGTAAAGCTGAGTGCAGGTGTAGGACGTAGTGAATCATAGACAAATGAAGGAATGCCATGATCAGCAAGTACGGTCGCAGTTTCCATGGCAAAGTCCTTAGAGAAATGGCGACTGTCATAGGCGATAGCTACTCCACGTTTCTTGGCGTCTCCCTTGCTATCCATCAAACGAGCAAGCCCCTCTGTAGTTAAACGCACAGTAAAGATGTTCATACGGTTTATTCCCGCACCGATTAATCCACGTTGACCAGCAGTACCAAATTCAAGATAAGTGTAGAATGCATCTTCCTTAGTTTTCTCATCCATAGCTTTAAGCTCAGCCATGAGTGCTTCAGGTAAATCAGCTTTAAGCCATTGTTCATAAGTTTCTTGGTAAGACATAATAACCTCCAAAATGTTTTGTTTCAGTCCTATTATAACACGTTATAATAGGAATTAAGATAAATAAAAAAACATATTACTTTATTTACTTACGTGTTTTTTCTAAAGCTGGAACGATGGCAACAGTTAATATCACAGCCACAAGAACCTCTACGGAAGAATTCAAAAGAAGAATGGGTGTGATTAGATTTCCAAATGTTGTGCCTGTGAGTTCTCCAAAGAAAAGAAGGATAAATCCTAATACGAGAACAGTATTAGTTGCAGTTCCTGCAAAAGCAGCTACTCCACTACCTATATATTTGTTTTTTGTAATTTTATAAACAAAATAAGGTAAAATCCCCATTAATATACGAGGGACAAAAGTAACAATCAAAGAAGTAAAATAAGCTTGATGTGTAACAGGACTTTGTTGTAAGGGGGTAAACATAAAGCTGGTTATTCCACCAACCATAGTGGCATTGATAAGGAGAATAAGTCCCATGATAAATCCTAGAAAGGCTCCCTTACGCCAGCCTAAGAGAATACTCCCGATAATGACGGGGACATGGATAAGCACAGGTTGTATAGGAATGGGCCATAAGGCATAAATGATTTGACTGAAAAGTTGTATTACAATCATTAATGCAATCATGATGGAAAGTATAGCAATATCGGAAGCATTTGATTTTTTTGTCATTGTTTCTCCTTATTTTTGAATGATTTATTTCTTGGCTTGCTCGCCAGAAAGGTAATAATCTTCTTTTTTCATGTCATCAAAAATAACATGAATGGCAGAAGCAGGAGCTCCTGCGTGTTTGGTGATTGCCTCCGTGATGTCTTTGGCGATGGCAAGTTTTTGCTCTGGAGTTCGCCCTTCAACAAGTTCTACGTGTACAAATGGCATGGTGGCACCTCTTTCTATTTTTCTTATATTTTATCATGTTTCTTTGACAAAGACCAATGCAAAGAACTTAAAAAATCTGCCTTGAAATGTGATATAATTTATCTTATGAATGATTAAAAAAATACAGGTGAAAAGTATAGATATAAAAAAACCAAAAATTCTAGTCACCTGTCTAAATAATGGTAAAGAATGGCTTGATATTTGAGATGGTTTTATAGAAAAGAGGCTACTAATGCCAAGTGAGGATTTTGGCAAATATACTTTGACAATGAGAACTAACGAGCATAATCACAAGAACCAAAGAGCTCATCTTCACGTCTCCATCAATGATGCTGAGATGAGATAGGAACTATGTTTTTAGATGGAACGCATAGAGAGGGAAAAATCCTCAGTCGTGATTTGAAAAAATTATCTAAAATCATTACTGAAAATGCAGCAAAGTATCAAGCACTATGGGATGAATATCAGGGTTCTAAATATTGCTGTGAATAAATTTATTATATTAGAGAGGAACAACATATGAATTTTGATGATAGACCTTATGAAAAAATGGAAGAAAATCTTTCCTATACTAAACAACTGGATTTATGGGAAACAGCTTTTGGATTACAAAAAACAGACGGTTTAACACCTTCAAAATATATGCTTGAATTAGCACTTGAAAATGCAAGAGGAAATAAAAGTTACGAAGAAATTCAGCAAGACCTTTCTAGTTATTATGCCCAATCAAAAACAAAAGAATTTCCTCGGACACAAGAAGCAGACCTGGTTTCTTTAAGAATTAAGGAATTATTGTCACAGAACAATTTTCGACTTTCTCCAGCGACACTCAAAGGAATTCATAGACATTTATTTACAGGTATACAATTTGATGGATTTAAATTAAAAGCAGGAGAGTATAGAACAGATAATATATCAAAAAGTGAACCTATTATAGGAGGAGAAAGTGTTGTATACTCTAACTATTCTATGATATTTGATAGTATTGATTACGATTTTAAAGAAGAAGAAAAAAATAATCTCAGTGATTTATCAAAGCAAGAACAAGTGAATCATATCACAGAGTTTGTTTCAAGATTGTGGCAAGTTCATCCATTTAGAGAAGGCAATACAAGAACTGCTACTATATTTTTGATTCAATATTTAAAATCAGAAGGGTTTGAAATAGATAACACCCCTTTTAAAGAGAATGCTCAATATTTTAGAGATACTTTAGTTTTAGCAAATGCACCCAGGAAAGTAGGGCAACTCAAGACGAATGATTATTTAGAAGAATTTCTTCAGGTAGTAGCTTTAGGACAAAAAATATATTTGTCAAAAGAGCAACTCTATAACGCTCAAGTTGAGAAAATAATTCCTGAACAGGATAAAGTACTTTGGAGTGAAAAAAAAGGAAGTATGACTTTTGATCAAAAAGTACAATATTTAAAAGAAGTTATTAATAATGCTGATGCATCCAAGAAAATACTGGGGCGGTTAAATTAGTATAAAGCCTCCAAAAAAATCAAAAATGATAACCAGTGAGAACTGGGGATAACTCTTGATTAGGTGGGCAAAAGGTGGGCAAAAATGAGTGATATTGAGTGAAATATAGGGAAAATCAAAGACTTATCCACAGGAACAAAAACAATAACAAAGCCCTATGAATAAAGGCTGGAGAAGGAGAAAATCAAAACATGAGTCAATTTTACTTTAGATATGGAACAATGAATTCAGGGAAGTCTATTGATATTCTGAAGGTGGCACACAACTATGAAGAAGAAGGAAAGCCAGTTCTTCTGATGACTTCAAGTTTAGATACTCGTGCAGGTTTAGGAGTAGTTTCTTCACGTATTGGTATCAGCAAAGAAGCTGTGGCCATTGATGAAAAAATGGACGTGTTCAACTATATAGAATCTCTCAATCCAAAGCCTGCTTGTATTCTTATTGATGAAGCTCAATTTCTCAGTAAGACACACATCTATGCCTTTGCTAAGGTGGTAGATGACTTGAATGTTCCAGTCATGGCTTACGGCCTCAAGAATGATTTCCGTAATGAACTCTTTGAAGGGTCAAAATATTTGTTACTTCTAACAGATAAAATTGAAGAAATTAAAACCATTTGCTGGAATTGCACCAAGAAGGCAACTATGGTTTTAAGAATGGTTGATGGGAAGCCTGTATTTGAAGGGGCACAACTCCAAATCGGAGGGAATGAAAGCTATCTCCCAGTTTGCAGAAAACACTATATGAACCCAGTAGAAATGATCGAATAATGGAATATAAATTTTAATGAAATTAACGAGAATAAAGAAAATTACGACAAGAAGGAATAATCATGTTTGATCAATTAGAAGTTATTGCAGGGCGTTATGAGGAGTTAGGGGAGCTGTTGAGCGACCCTGCTGTTGTTTCAGATACCAAGCGTTTCATGGAACTTTCTCGTGAAGAAGCAGGGCTAAGAGATACGGTAGACGCCTATAAGCGATATAAAACGGTGCTTGAGACCATTTCTGACAGCGAAGAAATGCTTGGTGAAGGTGGTGTCGATGATGAGATGAAAGAAATGCTCAAAGAAGAGCTTTCACAAGCCAAATCAGATAAAGAAGAACTAGAAGAACAGATCAAAATCCTGCTTCTGCCTAAAGATCCCAACGATGATAAAAATATCATTCTTGAAATTCGTGGAGCTGCAGGTGGAGATGAAGCAGCACTTTTTGCAGGAGACTTACTCTCCATGTACCAACGCTATGCAGAAAGTCAAGGTTGGAAATTTGAAATCATGGAAGCCAACATTACGTCTATCGGGGGCTACAAAGAAGTGTCTGCACTTGTGTCTGGGAATGCTGTATACAGTAAGCTTAAATATGAGTCAGGGGCTCATCGTGTGCAACGTATCCCAACGACAGAAACGCAAGGACGTGTGCATACCTCGACTGCCACGGTTTTAATCATGCCTGAGGTGGAAGAGTTTGATTTTCAAATCGATCCTAATGAAATTCGCACAGACATCTATCATGCGTCAGGTGCAGGTGGGCAGAATGTCAATAAGGTTGCAACTGCTGTACGTATGGTTCACGAACCAACGGGAATCAAGGTAGAAATGCAAGAAGAACGCACACAGCAAAAAAATAGAGATAAAGCCATTAAGCTTTTGAATACAAAGGTCTATGACCATTTCCAACAAATTGAAATGGACAAGCAAAATGCTGAGCGTAAGTCAACAGTAGGGACTGGAGATCGTTCAGAACGTATTCGTACCTATAATTTCCCTCAAAATCGTGTAACCGATCATCGTATTGGACTCACTCTGCAAAAGTTAGATACTATCCTCTCAGGGAAAATGGATGAAGTCATCGATGCCTTGATTGTATTTGATCAGACAGAAAAATTAGCAGAATTGAACAAATAATAAAATAGAAGAAATATAAAATGGAAAATATAGAAAAAAGAAAAACAGGATTTGCAATTACAGCAGGGATATTAATAATTATTGTTTGGTTATTATCTGTTATAACTGAACTTTGTTATATGATAGGAAATTGGATAATTAAGCAGGGAAGCAATACACTATCTGTGGTATTGCTTGTATATAGTATTCATTTGTTATTTTATGGTATCTATCTACTTATTACTAGACGAAAATCAAAATCTTGGTTAGTTGTATTTGGAATTGCATTGATAGTGTTTCCTGTTATTTACCTTTTAATTAGATTGCTATTTTCACAACATGTCACTTGGGTAAGTTATGTTTGGGGATGTGTAAATATCGTGTCAGGTGCACTCGTTATTGTTCAAAGTCTTATGAAAAAAAGACAAGTTTGGGTTTTTATTTTACTTTGGATTTATATTGGTGTCGATTTTGTTTTAAATATCATCAGTACAAATTGGCATATTCTTCTTCTTGATTTCCATGTAAGTATAACCTATGGAGACAAGGCAGGCTTAGTATATGGTTTAGGAGGAACTCTTAATTTTATGAATGACATTATTTTTGACATTGCCTTCCTCTTCTTTACATTTTTCTTCTGGAAAATAGCAAAAGAAAAACAATCCAAAGATGTAATACAATAATATGCTCATCATTCAAAAAATTAAAGAGTACGAAAATCAACTGGAAGCAGCAGGAGTTGAAGCTTTTGCCTTTGAATTTACTTATCGTAGATTGCATAAGATGAGTAAACTGGATTGGCTGAACTTGGTCCGCCAAGAATCGACGGTTGAAATCTCTGCTCAGCTTGAAGGGATTTTCACTCGTCTGATTAAGCATGAGCCACCTCAATATATTGTCGGTCATGCAGAGTTTTGTGATTTAGAATTTAAGGTTGATGAGCGTGTGCTTATCCCTCGACCTGAGACGGAAGAGTTGGTTGAGAAGATTCGTGGTGAAAATAAAAAGAACTCACTTAAAATTCTTGACATGGGTACAGGCTCTGGGGCGATTGGATTAAGCTTGAAGCACGCTTGTCCAGATTGGCAAATGACTTTATCAGATATTTCCAATGATGCTCTGACAGTTGCCCAAGAGAATGCTGAAAATCTTGGCTTGCAGGTTCAATTCATACAATCTGATCTTTTCTCAAATATCAATGAAAAATATGATATTATAGCGTCAAATCCCCCTTATATTGCCTTTGATGACAAGGAAATGGATCAATCTGTCAAGCTATATGAACCTGATAGGGCACTCTATGCTACTGATGAAGGGCTAGCTATTTATAGAGAATTAGCTCATCAAGCTAAAGAATATTTAGCAGAAGATGGGAAAATATATTTGGAAATAGGTTATAAACAGGGTCAAGCAGTTCAAGCTCTCTTTGAGCAAGCATTTCCAGATAAACAAGTCCAGATTGTTCAAGATAGTTTTGGTAAGGATAGAATGGTGGTTATCAAATGAAGGAGCAAAATGAACAAATAGAAATAAAGTATAGATGGAAATACGGTGTTGTTTCAGGATCTATCTGTTTAGGAATTGGTATCGTACTTAATTTTCTAATCTTTACGGCACCTATGAGTTCTGAAATTTTACAAGTGTTTATACTATTTTCATTTTTTTACATTTTTGGTATTTTTCTAATTACCCTTGGATTTTTACGAAGAAATAAAACGTTCCTTATATTAAATGATAAAGGAATGCTTTATATCCCAAAGAAAAAAATAGGTTTGATTTTTTGGTCTGATATTAGGAGTATAGAGTTTGATAGAAAATGGGTAGGGTATGGAGGTATAGGAGGTCCAGTAAATACAGGGACTCGGAGAAAAACTACAAATTCAAATACTATAAGTAATATACCCATTTATGTTGGAAATATATTTAAATATAAGAAAGCATCAAAAAATAAGACAAATCTAGTCTTCAAAATTGGATGTAATATGGCAGATATAAAATCTGAGGAGCTTTATAATCTTGTTCGAACTGAATGGATAAAACGGAAATAAAATATCATTTGGAGTTAAAATTGGCTTCAAATTTGGTAAGGATAGAATGATAAGTGTAACTCAAAATAGGAGAAAACAATGAAAGCATCCCCTCATCGTCATACACCTGCGATTATTCATTTGCAGGCTATACGAAATAATATTGAACATTATAAGCATTTCATTGATAAACAGCCAGAAATATGGGCTGTGGTGAAGGCTAATGCTTATGGGCATGGTGCAGTGAAGGTTGCACAGGCCGTAGCAAGTCATGTTCAAGGTTTTTGCATATCAAATTTGGATGAGGCCTTAGAGCTAAGAAATAATGACATTACACTTCCTTTACTTGTTTTATCAGGGATTGTGCCTGACAATGCTGACTTGGCACGAGACATGGACATTACTTTGACAGTTCCAAGTGTGGAATGGCTAGAATTAGTCATTAAAGAAAGCACAACAGACCTATCAGGGTTGAAAGTCCATGTTGCGGTAGATACAGGAATGGGGCGTATTGGTGTCAAGACTACAGAAGAGATAAATGAGATATACAGACTGGCAGAGCAACATTGTATTGAAATTGAAGGGATATTTACTCATTTCGCAACAGCAGATGAGAAAGATACGGACAAACTTCAAGAGCAATCCGAAAAATTTGAAGATATATTGTCAAAACTCCCTTATCGTCCTAGATATATCCATTCGACAAATTCTGCAGCAGGGCTATGGCACAGTAATCAAGTGCAAGACATTGAAAGACTGGGTATTGCTATGTACGGGCTTAATCCCAGTGGAACTCTCATAGACTTACCTTATCAATTAGAGCCTGCATTAACTCTTCAATCTGAAATTACACACATGAAGAAAATAGAGGCAGGGGAGACGGTAGGTTATGGAGCAACCTTTGAAGCCAGTGAAGAAACATACATCGGGACAGTTTCTATAGGGTATGCAGATGGCTGGACAAGAGAGATGCAAGGTTTTCATGTTCTGATTGATGGACAAGAGGCAGAAATCGTAGGGCGTATCTCAATGGATCAAATGACCATCAAATGCGACAAATACTATCCGATTGGGACTCTTGTTACACTTATTGGACGAGACGGAGACAGAGAAATTACGGTTGATGACATCGCCAAATGGAGAAAAACGATAAACTATGAAATCATTTGTTTATTGTCAGATCGCATTTATCGAATATATAAATAGATAAAAGTCATAGGAATATGGCTTTTTTGCTATAAATGATAAAAAAATTAGATTTTCATTTGACAAATCTATTTTTTTATATTAAAATATCATTATAAACATTAAAATAAAATAATAACTAAAAGAAAGGAAATTTATTATGATAAAAGTTTATACAGTACAATCATGCAGTTCATGCAAGAAAGCAGTAGAGTGGATGCAAAATCATGAGTTGGATTATGAGGAAATTAATTTGATTACAGGAGATGTTTCAAAAGAAGATTTCCTTAAAATTCTCTCATTAACGGAAGAGGGGACAGAAGACATCATCTCGACACGCAGTCAGGCTTACAAGCGACTTAAGATCGATTTTGATACAATTTCAATGAATGAATTGTTGGAGCTTTTCGATAAAAATAGAACGTTGCTCCGTCGTCCACTTATCGTGGATGATAAGCGACTACAGGTAGGATATAATGAAGATGATGTCCGCAAATTCTTGCCTCGAAAAGTACGTCGTGTAGAATTAGAAGAAGCATTTGAAAATGTTCGCCAATTTGACAAAGAAAGAGAAGAAGAGCAGGTATACACTGCATAATGAATAATAGTGAAAATATAGCAATAACAGGAGCTGTATTTTTTTGTACAAATATGACAAAATTGTTGAAAAAAATATAAAAAAATAATATAATAAGTTTGGATTAAGAAATTAATACTATAAAAGCGAGGAAATTCAACTTGAACAAAAAATTAATATCAGCTGCTCTTCTTTCATTAACATTATTAGGTGGAGTATCAATGCCAATGGCAAATGTACACGCAGCTACACCTACTGCTACTACATCTGCATCATCTGCAGATCTTCAAACAGCGTTGAATCATGTTAATCAATTACGTGCAGCAGACGGAAAATCAGAACCTGCTCTTACATTAAACTCAGATTTAAACAAATGGGCACAAGCTCGTGCAGACGAACTTGCTGCTGGTCAAACAACATTTGATCACTCTGATATGAAACACGGAATGCCAGCATGGGCTAACCAATCACTCTTCACTTCACCACTTTATGTATCTGGGACTTCAGCTTACGGTCCAGAATGTTTACACCGTAACACAGTAGCTACAACAAATATCGAAACAGGACTCAATTCATGGTGGGCTGAAAAAACAGCAACTTCTGGAACAAAAGATCACTACCTTACTTTGAGTTCTACACTTGCTAATAGCATTGGATTCGGTATTGCACGTGGAGCAGATGGTTACACTTATGTTGTATCAGAAACTGCTTACGATGTTGCATTGAACGGTGGAAAAACAAACGCTAATACTAATTCTGTAGCAGCAAACGGTTCTGCATCTAATGGAGCATCAGGAACATCTGCTGCTAACACATCAAATGCGACAAATGCTAATGCTTCATCTTCATCAAAAGGTTCATTGCCTGATACTGGTGAAAAAATCGTAAAAAGTTTGCCATATGTTGGACTTGGAGTATTAGCACTTGTTGCTGGAGCTTATGTAATCAACAAAAAATTTGTTAAATAAGAATTGCGATAATCAAAAAAGATAAGAAAATTTATCTTTTTTTTTATAAAAAATTATGCTAAAATAAAAATATGAAAAATGGTAAGGAAAAAAGTAAAGGACGGCATGGCGTTGTTCCTAATAAAGAAGATAAAGAAAGAAAATTTAGACGCCTACTCATGTCCTTGATGGGTCTTCTATTTTTATGTGCGGCTGCATTATTGGTATTTGCTTTGCTTAATAAAGACAAGGTTAAGATGATTAATCATTCAAGGGATATTGCAGCATCATCACAGGCGACAGCGGGTGGAAATAGTTATGAAGCGAAATATTTAAATGGGAATGATAATCAATCTGGTGGAAATAACAAAAATTCAAATGATTCAGTTAATGGCATGATAATTAACGGTCCAGGGAACGATGGTAAAAGTGCAACTCAAACTGTAGGAGATGGGAAATCAGCTTCAAATAATATGGATTCAACTCATGGAAATTCTTCTACAGATAATACAGGAGGTGGCAATCAAGGGCCAGATAAAGGGACTGAAATTACACCTCCATCCGTTCCGAATGCAAAATCTTACACTTGCTCAATCATGAGTAAAACAAAGATGTATGATTTTCAATTATTTGCGACGATGCCTGAAGCAATTGCATGGGGGAAAACCAATGCTCCAAAATACCCCCAAGCTGATTATTTGATTACACCAAGGTTCTAAAAATCGTAATTGACTAGTGAAATATATCAAATGTCAGGATAATTTTTTTTCTTGTGTTTAGCTGAGAAAAATAATAAAATAGATGATATAAAAAATTAGAATAATTCTTTGGAGGAAGAAATGACAGTATTTGAAAAAGTGCAAGACATTATTGCAGAAGAGCTTGGTAAAGAAAAAGATTCCATCACACTTGAAACATCTTTTGATGAGATAGATGCTGATTCGTTGGATCTTTTCCAAATCATCAATGATATCGAAGACGAATATGGTGTAGAAATTGACACAGAAGAAGACCTTAAGACTGTTGGCGATTTAGTTAAATATGTTGAAGCAAAAAAATAGGACAAGTGTTCTATTTTTTGTTACACTAGGTTTATGATAAATTTTTACTGGTATCCTAAATGTTCTACCTGTCGCAAAGCAAAATCTACACTTGAAAAAATAGGTGTAGAGTATACTTCTGTTGATTTGAAAGAGACACCACCAACTGCTGAACAATTCAAGAACTGGTTTGCTCAAAATGATTTTGAAATAAAAAATTATTTTAACACCAGT
>Ga0123353_10005867_pt1 | contig 16229 bp, 10 predicted proteins | sample TergutLab28metaG_3_FD_92763 | JGI IMG/M metagenome (GOLD analysis project Ga0123353, IMG submission 92763) | Labiotermes labralis P3 segment gut microbial communities from Petit-Saut dam, French Guiana - Lab288 P3 | ecosystem: Host-associated > Arthropoda: Insects > Digestive system > Gut ... | reverse complement strand
CACACATACATCCCCCACACACACACACACACACACACACTGACCCATACTCACCTATCGCGAAGATATTAAATCTCAGTTCAAGCTCTTTAGGATATCCAAAAGAAGCACCACAAACATTTTTTCGAATTTCCTGTCCGTGCGAAGGAACCACAAAAATGTACTTCTGGTAATGCAATCGCGTTCGTCCTGTGCAGTTGTCATAACAGAATACGGTTCGGGGCGATGCATACGATCTCAGTGTTCGAGCGGTGTCGTCGTTGTCACAGCGTTCATGTATAGACAGACGTACATGTAAAACTTGTTCCACTCCGAATATGAAGCAGCAACCTAATTCGTAACATCAGTGTTCTTGTAGCACGCTACACATAACCAAGTTTTAAAAGACTGTAAATTTCACACGCACCGCTGTAAGAACCCAAACGATGACACGCACAACATTTACATCCCAAATCCGTACCTTGTCGACCAGAATATGGTGTGGCGTCACCGTGCTCGTCCGTACATGACGTCGCCATGCGTGGTGGACAGAATACGTATAAAATGGCGAAGAATAGATAGAACGAACGGTTGGAGAATGTTTCCGTGGCATATAATTTCGTAATAAAGGAACGTACACCAATTGAGTTTATATCAGCTGCGTTCGTGACCAAGCTATTATCACTTGTTGCCTCCGCTGAAGCAAAATCTTGGTTGTCACATTGTTGAAGATAACGGCAAAGTGGTGACTGGACGCGATGGCCGAAACCACAGGACACAGACTTCTTGCGAGAGGGAGCTCTAAAGATCCTCCGGTATATGAGATACCTCGGTAGAGGCGGAGGCTATATGGAACAGTAGTTAGACGGGTTTACAATTAAATATGGACTCTATGTATTAGAGAGGAAGACAAGACACGCAAACACAAAACATTAAACTTTTTGTATGACCGATCCTCTTATTTGGCTCTGTCATTTTCGAAAAATTATTCTAGTTTCAATAAAATATTAAAAGGGCCGAAGGTGTAACAGCAATCACATGACTTTTGCAAATAATTCATGACGGTGCATTGAAAAATTATATGTAGTTTCTTGAACTTATCGTATCATATGATATTTCAGAACTCAGCGAGTATAAACGATCTATTACGCAGACAGATGTATGAAATTATGTGCAAGCAGGTCTTGGGTGCGACATGTGGGGTGACAGATAGTTGCCTAGATGATTGTACAGACACGAGTGACAAGGGTGGGTTATTCTATTACCATAAAATTACGATTGTCTAAAGTAAATAAACATAAAGGTATCAAACCAGCGTCGCTGGCCCTCTTAGTAATTCGTTGCCCTTCAGGCAATAACAGTCTTAGTTGAGTGCCAGGCCGGGCTAGGAGAATCAGCAATGCAGTAGCGGCAAAGACGAGCTGTGAGCTTGATGTGGACTGCTTTGTGCTAGCGTCATCTGTCTCTTTATCTCTCTCAAAACTGCTCGGCAAACACTGGTTCAATGTATGCTTAGTGTAAGGTTAACAGCCCTGTCTCCCAATCTGTTTAATTCCTATAATTCAAGTTACAGCGTAATTGCGAAGTTAATATTATAATCAGTTCCCGTTGACGTAAATATGTTTTGAGGATTAAATTGGCTGTGAATTGGATCAAATGACTTTTTTTGTGGAAAGGTGATAAAATGCAGTGTTGTATAACTGGGAATAGGCCTACGTGCGCAGTTTATTAACTACCAGCCACTCAGTAACTCAAGATACACCTGTAAGACCCCTTTGCAGCTAATGCTATCTCAGGAACTTGTTGTATCTAGAAAATGTGTCAAGTATTAGGAACCTAAGAATGCATTACAAGGACAGTTTGAAAACAATTTAAACCTAGTTGTATTCTTTCTTTTGGGTCCTTCTCCGGCGTCTGAAGCAGGTGCTTACACTATTTATGAAGATGGGACTAACAGTGTGTTCCGACACGTCGGCATATAAAATTCGGATGCCGGAGAATCATCCAAAAGAAGAATACAACATTCAGAACACGGCGAAAGTTAGAAATCAAGAATTCAAATCTTATTGAACGATTTGAATTACATATGTTTTTCCTTTATGATATGCAATAAGCTGTAAATTAAAATATCACCTTTAGGTTCAAGAATCACTTCAAAATTTACTATCAGCTTTATGGAATATAATATGAAACTTGGAGGTGCTTGACTATTTTATACTGTTTTGTATCCACATAAATTTAATTAGGTTCGTAGACAGCAGTTAAATTTACAATTGCTATCTATCGATATATATATATATATATATATATATATAAAGAACCGTTGTTTCCTTTATGGGAAGCTATTAAAATTCAGGATGAGGGTTCATGGGCAATTAAGTTACGAAGATTTAAAGTGTAACTAACATGATTGTCAGTTCTAAAGTCCCGAAACAAACTGTAAGTGAATTCGAATGTGAACATATTTGCCCGGGGATGAGTCACCTAACAGATATGCATAGTACTTCCTCTTCGCCTACCAAAACTTTGAAACAATACCGTGCAGCTGTCTGCTCTCTCTTATTAGGAAACGTTAACTTCATACACACAGAAACCCTAGGAAGAAATTTTGATTCCATCATTCCTTCAATGCATCAGACTTTATTACGAAGTCAGCAGGAATTATAAATACACAATATAAAATATTTAATTCTTTATGTGGACAATATTCTTTACTTCAGGTTTTAATTACTTTACGCCTGAAAATTAGCACACTGGATTTAGAGCTAGATTACGGAAGAAGCGTGAAAGACTTTTTGTCTCTAAAACCTCCAGACTGGGCGTGGAACCAGCTAGCCTTGTTGTGTGAGAACACAAGGCCTTCTGCACGGATAAAAAAGGCCGGGGTCTGAAGCTGATCATTTACTTCAAACCAGGGAGGAGAAAAAATGAGTGAAATGTTATCTCTGCTTCATCTATACTGGTTGTAGCTTGCACAAGGATTTAGCTGTGATTTTTCTAACCTCTGCTAACTTCTGTCTTTTTAAACATTCTGCTTACACTTTACTCCCTCTTGTTGGTTCTACAGCAGATTTTCGCAACATCTCCATGTTGGTAGATGTTACATTAGGAGATTAGAAAACTCAAAGAAAGATGAAGTAGAAAGGACTGTCCAGGTAAGAAAAGACTTAGAGCTGATTCGTTATTTACAATAATGCTAGTCACTATTTGCATAGCTGAATTTGTTGCACCGCTTGGTTTTATTGTTGTATCCTGTATGCACTGCAGACTAATGCGTGTCGAATTGTGCGTCGGTGAAATGTGTCTTTAGAGATGTAAACTGCGCTGTGTTATGCTCTAATGTGACTGTTACTCTTTAGGTTTCGTTAGTGCAGTGCACCCTTTTATTCATTTCACAGACTAACCACCTGGTCCACTTCTGTCAAAATCATTACAGCTGTTTCTTCCGTGTCTGTTGGAAGGTCATGTCCTTTAATATTCTGTGGTTTACACTCGTCAGGAATTTCGTTGTGGATTCGGCATCAAGCCTTTCGTTCCAAATCCTGTGTTAATTTCTTTTGGCAGTCTTAGTTGTTGCATAGCCGGTTCCAGTGGCCACGCGGTCTAAGACGTAGGTCTGCGGCCGCTCGCCTGCCGAGATTGTGGGCTCGAATCCCACTGGAGGTATGGATGTTTGCGTGTTACGAGTGTTGTGTTTAGTCAAGTAGAGATCTCTGCGACGAACTGTTCACTCCTCCAGAGACGTCCTACCGACTGTGGCGCGTCGTTGTTTGTGATCTATAAACCCCGTGAATGACGTGGCCCTGGCCCACTGGAGGCTGTCGCGCCAAGAACAAGTAAACAAACAAACAAAGGTTTTGTATTGATGCGTATTGTCCCCAGTTTTAACTTAAAAATTACACACTTATAATCCGTCATTCAACATCCTATGTTCGTCCTGAGTAATTATATTTCTACTATTAATATTTTTCTCATTTGTTCTCTTAGTATGCATCAGATCTTCCTAATAGGAATAATAACAAATAGGTGTGGCGTCAGAGTTCGTTAAGTTTGTATTATGGCATTTAACTAGTCCACCTCTTGCTATACTTTCCGAGTACCATTGAATGATATCGTTGCATAATTAAACTTACGTTACAAAACCCACAGATGCACAAGTATATAATCTGTTTTACAACATATTAATTACCACCATGTTTCAATCGCTTTTGCGATTATCATCAGGATAGCTTTACAGTAGTACTAAAAATACCATAAACTGCCAAATTGTGTAAGAGGAACCATTCAGTTTTATGATAGATGTCTCAAACACTCCATACTTAGTTACTCCATGGTGCAGAGTCCTTCTTGAGAAGGTAACTGGTTTGCGACTAGTCAAAAAATTCCCCGCATTTCACGGAACCCGAAGGTTCATTACTGCACTCACAAGCGTCCGCCACCTGTCTCTATTAAAAACAGAGCAAGCATCCCGCATGCGACTGTTTCTTAACAAAGTTTTTTACAGCGAAGGGTTGTTAGCACCTCGCCCAACCCCCAAGCTGGAGGACAACCCCTAGTCGGCTGTCCGCGACTGCTTATCCAATTTATTCGCAGCTACCCTCCTTATCGGAGGCCGTTCCTCTATCCGCAACCTGAGGACGCGCCATGCCGTGGTGACAGGGACCCACTACATGGTAAACACGCCATATGGTCACAAAATGTCACATTATATGTATTATTAAAACAGATAAAATTTAGTTGTTAAAAATAAATAATCTGGATGTATTGTTGTACGTCATTAATATAAACCTTGTAACAAAAATAAAAATAAAAAATGCGTTTTTATACATATAAGCTATATTTTTCGGTTTTGGCTGTTTCATTACGCCAAGCATTATGTGGACCCAACTTAACATTCTCCGTGATGAACTGTGGTGTGTTCAGGCGACGTACCCTGCGGTCTGGTACGTGTACTTTGATCATCGTGATGGGAAGAACCAACGGAGAGGGAACAAGCTATAGCAATCGCCTCAGATAAAAGTCCTGTTTGATATTGAATCATACTTGAGGTAAAAATAAAAATTGATAATAATGTTTCTGAGCGTAAAAGGGAGACCTGCTGGGAGTGGTTATATGGAGTCAAAAGGAAGAGATTAATGCAAAATTGGATATATTTACGTTTGTATGCAGGTTCGTATATAGGAGTGTAGACACTGAGATGGTCTTTGTCTGTAAGTAAGCCTTTGATGATACTTTAATCTCGGAACGTGTTTAGGTGCGGTTTTCCAGTCACATCTTTTCGCACGGCTCCGGTAAGACAAAAAAAATATATATTTTCCAAATAATTCCCTCTGGTTGTAAAAAAATATATGGCTGAATAGCAACTTCTCATCTTGCTAAAAAAAAAAACTCTGGGGTAAAAGTACCGAGGTCCTTAGGTATTTTTTATTCTATGCCTTAAAGAAAACCACATAAAAATTGAGTGAAATTTATGGTAAACCCCAGTGTTCTACGTTTTCGTTAAAAACTATTCCTATTTTATATCTTTTCCAAATATTAACACACTATCTGCCATTGGAGTCTTCAGGCTTGAAGTTGATATTATTGTTACGTGCGCACATGTACTGATGTGCGTTTGTTTAATACTTATAACAACTGTGACCTTCGTATCAGCGTGCTGCTAGGAGATGCACGTTAAATATACATGATACCCACTTTTAATGGAATCCATCCTGTTGTGGTGTGACATATTAATATTGTTTTTGTATATTACTCTCAAACACAACAGACGTTTAATAGTATCATCTACAAATGCTAACATGTAGCATTTGTAGATGATATTTTAAAGGGTTGTTATGATGTTAGACGGTAATAAATAAATATATATATATATATATATTACGAGGGTGGTGATAAGTCCTTAGCCCGACCAGGAAGGAAACACTCTATAGACACCAAACTCGGAATTTATTCAATATACTCCCCACAAAGCTCAATACACTTCTTAGCCCATTGCTCTAACTTATGCAAGCCACTCAAAAGAAATTAAGATGGCTGTCCGTCCAACCAGGTCGCCGCGGCAGCAATGACCTCCGCGTCGAGCGAAAAAATGGAGACCTTTCAATTGGTTTTTCAGTCCAGGGAACAGGTGATAGTCCGACGGGGCCAGATCCGGAGAATAGGGTGGGTGATCAAGATTTTGGAAACCCAGGTAAGCCAGTTTCTTCTGGGTTGCAAGTGTCCGGTGAGCCGGGGCTTTGTCTTGCAAGAACAAGATCCCCTTGGTGACTTTCCCGCGGCGTTTTTTCCATCAATATGTCCTTAAATTGCACCAGCAGAGATGAGTAATACTCTGCGTTGATTTTTTGGCCCTTTGGAAGATAATCAATGAGGATCATGCCGTATTGATCCCAAAAAATCGAGGTGAGAAAGTTTCCAGCGGATTTTTGCACTCGGAAATTTTTGAGGCGGTGTCAGCCGCTATGCCGCCACTCCATTGATTGTTGCTTTGTCTTCGGGTCATAGTGATATAACCAGGTTTCGTCCATTATCACCAGTCACGACAGGAAACCATTTGGATCGCGCCGAAAAAATTCCATATGTTGCTCACACGACTGGCACCGTTGACGTTTTGGATCCGCGTTCAGGCATTTCGGGACCCACTTCGCGGAGAGCTTGCGCACGTCCAAATCTTCATGAATGATGGACCCAACCCGCTCACGTGAGATGCCCAGTTGCTTAGCTATCGATGTAGCCGAAATCCGGCGGTCTTTCAAGATTAGCTCGTGAATTTGATGAATAATCTCCGGGGTGGTCACTGTTTTGTTTCGTCCAGGACGAGGCGCATCACAGGTGGAAAAATCACCACGTTTAAACTGGGCCACCCAGTTTTTGACGGTGGCATACGATGGTGCATATTCACCTAATGTTTCTTTCAAAATGGCGTGAATTTCCTTCGGCACCTTGCCTTGCAGGGGAAAAAAAACCTTGATGACAGCTCGCTTCTCCTTGTTGAAATCGCGCGCGTCGCCTGGCATTCTTCCTTTCAGCTTCTATGACAAGAAAAGATTTGCAATTCGGCGCATGAACAGACCACTCTCTCCAAAGACACTATCGATTCTGTCCTACGACATCGGGAAGTAGTTCGGGCTAAGTACTTATCAGCATTCCCTCGTAATATTCATAGAGGATACCATTTTGCCTTACGCTATTAGTGGATTATTTTGATCTATGGGTCATTCTTAATCAGAAACCTTCTATAAGCATGGAACCAAAACCAACAATTAGAAGGCCGTGCATTTTAACTTTAGTCTTTTCCGGATGGTAAGCATTCCGCTTTTTAAAAATATATGACTGTCGCTATTGTCACTTCATGATAAAGGCCTAGAACCTGAAGTTACACTGACATAAGCCTATAGATTTGCTCTTCTCAAGAAGTCTAGATTTCCATGAGTCAGGCATTCCTTCCGACAAGCGACTTATCTAAGGCAACTGACGTTGATGGAAAAGAGGCAGTTACATCTGTAACACCGCGATCAAATCTGCTCGAATGCGGAAAGGTGTAATTTCTCTCCATATGCAACTAAAGCGTCTCGAGTTGTGTCGCGAAATAAAAGATTTTTTTTAATGAAAAGGTAAGTTTGTTTCTCGAAAAAGGACACCTTTTTCGTTCAGGTGCATGTCACAAATCAAGTAGTATCTAATATGTATGCAGTACTAAACATTTTAGAATAAAATTAATATCCATTTTATTCCGTTCACAACTCATGGAGTGCATGGTGTGTTTCCATTATCCAGACCAATCATTGAGTGTAGTGTAAGCAAACTCTATCTGTTGGTTAGAAAAATCGTAAGAAACATAACGAAGGAAGTACAGACACAATCGCGGTAGGTTTTGCAATGCAGGCCGAAAACACAAAGTTGTGCAGATGCAATGAGAACATTTATGAGCTTTATATACTTTCGTTTTTAGGGCGATCTAAGAATTTTTGTGGAAGTCCAGGTAAATTTTAACAATTTGTCCATATAATTGTCATTACAAACACAGAATATGTCCGTAAGAAAGTCCTGTTTATAGACCGACTTGCACTTTAATATAAAACCACTAGGTTTAAATTTTTCCAACGCCCTAAAAGTCTTAATTTTTTCTTTACTTCATTTAAGATAACACAAATTTTGCAAAAAATTTGTGTAATCTTATATGAGGATAGATATCAGCTTTATTAAAATGAAAGAGGTAATTGAAAGCAAGTTTTATTCCGGCGTATACTTTTAACACATGAAGAAATAAAAGAAATATCTCATATAAAAGACGACATTGAATGTGGCACTCAAGAATATAATTTATAAGTAAGATGAAGTGACTTTTAAGTCCTATAAGTTTTATATTTTATGCATATTGTCTTTATAATGTACTTGGACGTAGGAGGGACGAAGTAACAGGGTAGAGGGGAAGACTACGTAAGGAGGAGCTATAAGTTTTCTGCTCCTCAGAAGGTATTATTGGGGTGATCAAATAAAGAATAATGAGATGGTCGGGGCATGTGGCACGTGTGGGGGACAGAATTGCATGCAGTATTTTGGCTTTGAAACCTGAGAGAAAACCTAGGTTAATGGGAGGATAATATTAAAGTGATTCGTCAAGGAGGGGTATGGGGACTTGTACTGGATTGCTGTGGCTCAGGGTAGGGATAGGTGGTGGGCGCTTGTGAATTTGGTAATGAACCTTCGAGGCCCATAAAATGCGGGAATTCCATGACTAGTTGAGACCTATTAGCTTCTCACAAATTATTGTCTCCATAGAATTCGTTAGTTAGATTGTATTTATAATGTTTAACAATCCAAATATTACATGCCACCAATATGTTATAATTACCCAACATAACATGCACGTTATGCTGATGTACTGGTACCTCAGGTTAAACCACTTTCGCAAAACTTTACTTAGGTTAAGGTGTTCAAAGTATATTAGTCCTAGAAGAAGTCTGAATGCCTCTTATGGAGTAAATGTTTTATCAAAGTGACTGGTATTATAGATACTGTCTTATAAAAATATTTTTTTTAGGTTTCATCAAATTCCATAAGTACATTAACTTAAATTAAAAACGGATGTGATATTTAGTTATGTACTTTGTAAGGAATGTATTTTGCCTCATGATACCGGAATACATTCATCTATACAATTGATATGCACTTGTATATTAATTGCAAATACATTTTTCTTCACAGATAATACGTGTAGTATAGATTTGTGTCCTATCTTTTGTAACAGCGAAATTTGTATTGCCGTTTTATAATTACTGTTCTTACTGACAGAGCTGTATTCCTTTCATAAGATCTGAATGTATTTAATCTTTACCTAAGTTTAATTTCGTAGCCTGTCTTCCAGTTTCTTTACAGTGGTAATTCAAATGTGTTTCGCCTCACTGAATTCCTGTTACTTCATTTTCCCCTGCTGGAAGATTGCTACAAAATCAGCTGAGATTACTCGCTTTAAATAAAATTCAGAGACCTGATTTGAAAATTTCCATTCCACTGCCTTCCTGTCAACACCTATCACGCTCAGTTCCTTTTTCGTTGTACAAGGAAACGATGTATACAAAGATTCATTCCCTGGGTGTGGTAAATTAGCGGCCAGTTTGACACGCCACATCCCTTCCAAATATACTTAGCATCACTTCCTTTTGGAAGGAGTTGAGGAAAGAAGACAGGTTGTGTCAGTTTAAGAGAAGGATAGAAAAGGAGGTTCATAGCTACGGTTCATTTTCAGTGCCCCAGATGGTACTGCTGTATACCCACTCCATATTTCTGCTTAATGTGGAGGGGTAATAACATGCAAATGTATGGAAAATAGTTCTCATATTACCTCGCACTGCTTCCGTGTGGACGATTTAACGCCTCCACTACCACAACATTGCGAGGATTAAGGCACAGCGAGTTTGAGTTAATCTTATCCACTTCAGAACTCTCTACGCTGCACAACCATTCCGAATTCAACACCCCACCTTCCCGCACTTTGCTTCTGCTTATAAATAAGATAGGAAACTATTTCCGTAAAAGGAAACCTAAAGATTATACTATGTCAAAGGTATAGTGACCTGTACAAGATTTTTTAGAGTGCTCGAGCCAAATTTACTTTCTGTGTATGAGTTGCAGTAGAACAAGTCAGTTTACCGTTCTGATAAGGCAGTGGGGATTAAATTGTTCGTGTATATAGTGGGAAAACCTAGTGGAAAGAGAAGACTTTGGGGGTCTAGACTTAGATGTGATGATAATATTAAAATGAGATTTAGTGGATGTTAATATGATGTTGTACGAGTAGATGGATTTAACATGGCTCAGTATATGATCAGCCTGAGACTGCCAGGAGTGGGGAACTGGTGTGTGCTCGAGAGTTAACAACATCGAACTTCGGCTGACAAATTGACAGTTCCATCTGAGGTTTGTCGTGAAGATTCTTGTTTTCTGACGAGTGAGTGCCGTGTTGTTTGATATTTACGTAGCAAGGTTTCGGTGGAACAAGCTGCCTTTGTGTTCAAGAGTGAAATATTACACTTGAATCCTGAAATTAGAGGCAGCATGTTCACTCAAAATGTATATATATATATATATACACGCGCATGCATACATACATACATACATACGTACATACGTACATACACACATACATATAAACATGCATACATACATACATGCATACATACATACACACATACATATATACACATATATACGTACATATATGCATGCATACAAACATACGTACATACATACATACGTACATACATACATACATACCTACATATATACATGCATGCATGCATACATACGTGTACATACATGCATACATACATACATATATGCATACATACATACATACATGCATGCATACATACATACATATATACATGCATACATGCATACATACTACATACATACTTACATACATACATACATACGAGGGAGGCTGATAAGTCCTTAGTTCGACCAGGAAAGAAACAAGCTACAGCGACCAAACTCGGGATTTATTCAACATACTCCCCACGAAGCACAATACACATCTTAGCGCGTTGCTCTAACTTTTGAAAGCCACACAAAAAAATTCAGAAATTTGTCCGTCCAACCAGGTCTCTGCGGCAGCAATGACCTCCGGAGAATAGGGTGGGTGATAAAGACATTGGAAGCCCAAGTAGGCCAGTTTGTTCTGGGTTGCAAGTGCCCGGTGAGCCGGAGCTTTATCGTGCAAGAACAAGACCCCCTTGGTGATCTTCCCGCTGCGTTTTTCCTTCAAAATGTCCTTCAGTTGGACCGGCAGAGGTGCATAATACTCCGCGTTGTTAGTTTGGCTCTTTGGAAGATTATCAATGAGGAGGATGCCGTCTTGATCCCAAAAAATCGAGGTGGGAACTTTTCCAGCGGAATTTTGGACTCGGAATTTTTTGGGGCGGGGTGAGCCGCTATGCCGACATTCCACTGGCTGTTGCTTTGTCTCCGGGTTATAGTGATATAACCAGGTTTCGTCCATGGTCACCAACCGCGACATGAAATCATTTGGATCGCGCCGAAAAAAAATCCAAATTTAGCTCAGACGATTGGCACCGTTGAGGTTTTTGTACCGCATTCAGGCATTTCGGGACCAACTTCGCGGAGAGCTTCCTCATGTTCAAACCTTCTTGAATGATGGACCCCAACCGCTCACATGAGGTGCCCAGTTGCTCAGCTACTGATTTAGCCGAAATCCGGCGGTCTTCCAAGATTAGCTCGTGAATTTGATGAATAATCTCCGTGGTGGTACATACATACATACATACATATTCATACATACATACACACACATACATATTTACATACATACATATATACATACATACACACACATACATATTTACATACATACATATATACATACATACATACATACATACATAATACAAAATAATGCGGCTGTACCTCCCGAAGACAAACATCTTCACCGTCACCCTACAAATCTCATCTCACGAAATTCACAACTGTATCATTTATATCTTCTGAGTGAATGTTGCTGATATTGTTACTGGAAAGAGTAATGATCCCTCTCTTTCGCGATTTGCCGCAGTACCTTTCAGTGTAGTTTAAATGTTGTTATTATGTCTAAGATGGAGTCTTTAATTAATCAAAAAATGCGTAAATAATGGTACCTTCCATTGTCTTCGCCGATTAATTTCTGATTTATTTTGTGTATGAATGTTAGAATTGTTTCATTTTAGTCAGTCTTCCATATACTCCTTTGTTGGGTGGTCTATTTTGATAACACTAAATGACGTAGTCAAGTAACGTACTTCTGTATCGGTTGTCGAGAAATTACTGCGTTTAATAGAAGCTGATTGTTCATTACCATGTTAACAACATCCCGATATTTGCACCAGTACTGGATCAGATGAGTCGAATTTACCCAAACCATATTATTTCTTTAAGATCAATTCGAACTGTATTATTCCTCACAATATATTTACAAATTCTGCAAGATAAATAGCGCTGTTAAATAAATCAATAGACGTAGAAGTCTGCTGTTAATAAGGACTCTTTCATGAACAAGAGAAAAAACATCACAGCAAAAATCACGCAAAGATTAGAGTATCGGCACTGCAACTGAATACACAAGGCGACTGCGCGTTGAACAAAAAACGTGTTTCCCCCCTTTCAACAATGTTCTAACACGTGGAGTAGGCAAACATTTCATTTCATTACTGCACGAATACGTGTTTTTTAAATAAAATAAGCAAAAGCTGGCATTTTGAGGAGGGAATGTTTTATATCCTATGCAGAATTGTCAAAACCGTGCGGTTTCTTCTTGGGTATGCCTAGTAGGTCTCAGTCCCTCAATCGGCGATTTTTTCGACACCCGCTTGGGAGAGAATATTTCAAAATATTATACTTCAGAGGAATTTATTTTTAATTTTTTCTTGTAATATACAGCATATGGTCACAAATTTCTGCCCCAAGATGAACACTCCGAAATATCCGGAATCGGGCCTTATATATAATTTAACCACAATGGTTTCTAAAATTTAATAATATGATATCACAGGGTTTCTTATTATTGTCGCAGTGTTGCGACAGAGTGAGAGCTTGATACAATTATAGCTTTTCAAGAAATGGAACAAGTGTTTTTGTTCAGCGCTCATTGACTTTGCAAGGAGAGACAAACAGAGAGGAAAATTGTCTTGTTGCATAATTTTGTGAACTGCTAATACAGTATAGGGAAGGCGGTAGGTAAATATGACTGTGGGTTGTTTGTGGATGGATACTGGCTGAAGAAAGACCAAATACTGGGAAAAGGAAGCTAACCGAAATAATTCTGTCCACCAAAAATTCCACATGCACCTGTGTGGGGTCAAAGCCATGGATGATGTCAGAGTCTTGACAGGCACATATAAATGGGGTTTATAAACATAGGGTTCAGAGTATGAATTTCGAATCTGGAATGCCCTGGGGAGTATGACGTTACAGTGAGTGGGGTTAGCACATTTATAAATTTTACCCAACAATACGGGTGTGAGTGATGTAGTTTTTCGCAGGATAAGTAGAAAGGAAAGTACTTTGACGCGCATGGTCGCTTTGTTCTGATTGCAGTTCCACCGGACATCCTGGACTATCCGACCAGCACGGACATGGTTGTGCGAGAGGGAACAAACGTGACGCTCCGGTGCGCCGCGACGGGATCACCCCAGCCCAGTATCACCTGGCGTCGTGAGGGTGGTGAAGCCATCCCCTTGGGCAGCGGGCAGGAGAGTAGGTAACTTTTGTTCAACATACCATTACACCTGTTTAAAGTTTAGCGTTTAATTAGGAGACAGAAAGCCGACAATAGAGATTATCCTAGTTTTAGCCAGCGTGAAATAGAAATAATTAATATTATGGTAATTTTAGCAATTGACCAACTTAATGCACAAATTATTCTTTTGCAATAAGTTTATTATATTCCTCTACATGTTTCGAGCACTTTTGTGCTCATCATCAGGAGGTTAAATTGTATAATACAGCATCTGATATCATCATACTTTGTAGGTGGCAGTCCGGTGCGCACCGGACGGCCACCTACAGAGTGTGATGATACCAGATGCTGTATTATACAATTTTGACCTCCTGATGATAAGCACAACAGTGCTCGAAACATGTAGAGGAATATAATAAACTTATTGTAAAAGAAGAATTTGTGCATTAAGTTGGCCATTTGCTAAGATTATACTGAGATGCACGGTCAGCAAAACATAAAAAAGTTATGGTGTTTATGCTTATTATTCATTCTCCCCCTTCTTATATTATCAGAGCTTACGGCTATATCTTTCTTTATATTAGTGTATGAATGGAGTCAACACGTGTACAATAAATCCAGGAACAAAAAGTCATTAGTTTCACTAGCACGAACAGAGATGAGGCACAACCACATTCACTTCAAAGGACAAGTTTGTTTTGTGTCATCCAAATACAGAAATGACTGCGCTTTTTCATTTGGAATTCAGTGAAAACACGAAGTTTCAAATTGCGAGGGTTGCGTTTTAAAATAAAATAAAATAAAATACCACATTTTTTCCTATTCAAGCCGTGCATTTCGAAGGCCACGAACCTTGCCACTGTGTCTCACTACAAGACGTTAACACATTTCAACTTGTACACTTCTTTTCACTTCCTTAATAACCTCAAACTGTACATTTGAGATAGAAGAGCAAAATATAAGCAGCGCGATTAACATACCTAATTGAAACACTCTCACACGTGTTCGTGTTAAATATGAAATTGCAATATGCAGAATACACCAACCCTAATAATGGGATGCACTCTTTCTATACACAGAAAATGACGTCACGGCAGCATGTGTTGTTATATGACAGAATATTCCCTTTGTTTTAATAAACACCGCTACTGAAAATCTCATAAAAACATAAATGAAATACAAGATTTTTTGTATCTCAACAGCCCAGATCGAGCCTAGGCCGCCTCGTTGTTGAGATTCCTAGATAGTACACAGTTGTAAACACATCCGGTAGGATTCCTCTGCAAGAGTGATCGGTTCGTCGCAGAGGCCACTAACTTCACAACACAAAAGTATAACAGGCAAACATACACGTTCTCAGCGGGATTTGAAGCCGCGATCCCAGGAAACGGAAGGCCTCAGGCCTCAGCCGTCCGTCGCACGGTTATTCTATTGCGTATTTGTGGAATGATACTGGGAGGGGAAAGAGGGTACTGGAAGACAAATCCGTACTAATGAAGAAATGTGAAATTCCCTTTGTGTGAACTCGAGTCTCCATTGTGAGGGGCAGAAGCACTCTGTGCAGCGGGGGGATTTTGATTGTTATGACTGAGCCAATACAGTGCACTGCTCCCTTTTATGATTCCGTTAGTTCGATTCGGGGATTGTGTTCATATTTTCTGCGGCGTGACTTTATTTCTTACAGACTATATCAAGATTTCATATGTCAGCCATTCGTGATGGTGATACTTATTTTATTTCTGCCATCTACTACATATGAAAACGAAGGATGCGCCGTCGTCTCTCATGCCCATGTGGGACCAGAACCTGCAACGATAATTTTCCTCTACTTTTTGCTTTCATCTTCTGTTTTTAGGAGACCCTTCTCTGCAATGAGGGCTTGATTTTAGTAATGGTGTTTCAGTCCACTTGTCAAAGAAAAATTATATAAACTCTGCTGTCAGAAATATACGTTGTTTTTCATTGCTGTGCTAATTTAAAATTGTGGGCAGTTGGGTTTATTTCCAAACTGTTTCGTATCCACAGGAAGGGATAGCCTGTTAACAACCAGAGCTATCATCTGGGATTAGGCGCAAATGCTCTTATTTAGAGCTCCGTACACTACCAACAGTTGCAGGCCAGCAATATCGCAGGATACATTTTTACATTGTACGGCGTCTAGTGGAAGACCATGACTCATCCGTAAGCTTATTAATGAAACGTCGGTCGACAGTCGGTTAGACGACTTACTGTAGTTAACGACCCCTCTCAACGTTCGTTGCTCATACTGTGACTGTTACTCCGTGAGGAACACATTTGTTATGTTTTACATTAAATAATTTTTTTCAATTTGTATATGTGCTTTACTGCCTTAACAGTATTTTTGTCACGAAAACAGTGGGAATGGAAACAAAACACTTCATTAATTTTGCGAACTTATTTTTTTATTTCTGTTGTCTTTTTTTCTTTTAGCCTATATCTATTCTTAAAAAGGTAGGTTTTTGAGATCAACATTACATTAGAAGGTTCCGTTTTTTTT
>Ga0123353_10005865_pt1 | contig 16231 bp, 15 predicted proteins | sample TergutLab28metaG_3_FD_92763 | JGI IMG/M metagenome (GOLD analysis project Ga0123353, IMG submission 92763) | Labiotermes labralis P3 segment gut microbial communities from Petit-Saut dam, French Guiana - Lab288 P3 | ecosystem: Host-associated > Arthropoda: Insects > Digestive system > Gut ... | reverse complement strand
TTGAATCTGAGTAATCCTCTGCTAAAATATGCAAAATATTTAACTCCGGTGGAAGTGTCACGAAAGGTTCAATATGAGCGACGAACTCGAGAACGTAGAAAACACAACTGAGAAAACATCCGATTTAACCCCTGACACCAAAGAAGTATCAGAAAAGCCCAAGAAAAAGAAGAGCAAAGCACGAATAATCATTCTGGTCATTGTGATTGTCCTGGTGCTTTCGATTGGTGGAGGCGGTGTGGTTTATGCCACACAACACCATAACCCCAACTTCTGTAATGCGGTGTGCCATGTTCCTATGGATCCCTATGTGCAGAGTTTTTGGGAGGGCACCTCAATCAACCCCAATCAACCTGACTTGGAAGCACCCCTGCTTGTCACAGTTCATGCTGAGAGTGACGATCATGTAATCTGCCTCGACTGCCATACCGATGGCCTTGACATTCAGATTGCTGAGGGTATTACCTGGATTACTGGCAATGTGCCACAGCCGCTGAATCCGCTGAGGTTCACCTTTGGTCCTCCTTTGGGTCAGCATGAGAGAGATGGTGTGGTCACCTGTCTCGTCGCAGGTTGTCATGACGGCATCAGCAGTCTTGATGATCTGATTAAGGCAACCTCAAATGAGGTGCGCAACGGGCATGACATTGAGACCTATCTTGCCTATCACACTGACAAGTCGCTGACCTGCAGCTCTTGTCATCAAGCGCATGAGAAGTCCATTATGTTCTGCACGCAATGCCATGCCTCTGATTCTCCAAGGCCCCCTGGTTGGTTGACCTTCCTTGAAGGACAGAAACAGGCTTTCCAGAAATAAATATTCCCTTGCCATAAGGGGATGACAAGCATGCCGAGCGATTTCAATGAAATCCTCGGCATGTTTTTTTATTAGCCTATGAGGTCTCTGCAATACTGCCGCCGCCGAGGACGCGGTCTCCGTTGTAGAGCACCAGTGCCTGACCTTTGGTGAGGCTGGACTGTACTTCATCAAAGACTACTGTTGCGGCATCATTGCTTTGCCAAAATACGCGCGCCGGATGCTCGCTCCCACGGTAACGGTGTTTGGCGCTCACCGTTGCGCCCTCTGTCAGCAAGTCAGGCGCCAGCAGGTTAAAGTCAACCACCAAGGCAGATTGTGAGCCCTGCTGGTCCTTGGTGCCAATGTGCACCGTTGCCGTAGCGGCATTGATATCCACCACATAATATGGCTCTGTTCCGGGTACTCCCAAGCCGCGCCGCTGGCCTATGGTAAAGTGATGAATGCCCTCGTGCCTTCCCACCACCGTGCCTTCGGCATTGACGATGTTGCCTGGCTTTGGAATCTGCATTGAGCCCTCCCCTTGCAGGTAGGTCTCTATGAACTCTGCGTAGTCTCCTTTGGGAATAAAGCAGATATCCTGGCTCTCTGGCCTTTGGGCGCTGGAAAGCCCCAGATTAAGTGCAAGCTGTTTGATCTCGTCCTTTTTGTAGTCCCCTAACGGAAGGCGCAGAAAGGCCAGCTGCTTTGGCGTTAGTGTATAAAGCACGTAGCTTTGGTCTTTTTCCAGGTCTGCCGCCTTAAGGAGGCGCCTTTTGGAGATTCGGGCATAGTGCCCGGTTGCCAGGTAGTCAAAGCCGTTTTGTGTTGCCCAATCAAGGAGCAGCCCAAACTTAAGAGAACGATTGCACGCAATGCAGGGGTTGGGAGTGTAGCCTAATGTGTATCCGCTCACAAAGGGCTCTATGACTTGCAGTGAAAACTCAAGCTGCAAATCCAAGGTGTGGTGAGGTATTTGGAGTTGTGCGCAGACCTTTGCAGCCTCCTCTGATGCAGTGCTGCTCTGCAGGAGATTCATGGTGATGCCGGCGCAGTCGTAGCCTTGTTGCATCATGAGGACGGCAGCTGCCGAGCTGTCCACTCCCCCGCTCATGGCAACAAGAACACGTGGTTTATTCATCCTTTGAGCTATTTCTTAAGCGAGAGTGCCGAGGGCAGGCCGTATGCCTCCTTGGCAGAGACAACCGCATCGATGATGGCTCGCTCAACTGCCAAGGCAGCCAAGGCGCCCACGGCATCTTGTTGAGATGGCACCTCTCCGGTGGCAAGGGCAAAGAGTGCGTCGCCGTCAAAAGAGGTGTGTGCGGGGTAGATGGCTCGTGCCAGTCCATCGTGCGCCATTGCGGCAACCCGCGCTGCGTCTGGCTTGCTCAGCTTGGCGTTAGTCAACACAGCGCCAATGATGGTATTTGCGCGCAGGTCCGCGATGGCAGAGAAGAGCTCAGGCAAAATCTCGAGCGGTTCTACTATGGAGTCTTTGCCATCCTCCTCCAGGAGTGCGCCGGCCAGATAAGCACCAGCCTCGCGATCATAGACATTGCCAAGGCTGTTGACTGCAACCACGGCACTCACCAGCAAGCTGCCGCTCTCAACGCTAGCTGCACCAAGACCTCCCTTCATGGAGCAAAGGGGCCCCAGAAAGCGGCCAACTGCCGCTCCGGTTCCAGCACCAACGTTGCCGGTGGCACCGATTATTGGCGATGCAGTAGCAGCTGCGTTGTAGCCCATACGTGCGTTAGGCCTGATACTTGCGCTTGCTATGTCAAGGTCAAAAAGCGCTGCTGCCACCACTATGGGCACCACGGCACCACCGATTGGAAAGCCGCAATCCTGCTCTTCCAGGTAATTCATGACCCCGCTGGCGGCATCCAAGCCGTAGGCGCTTCCGCCACTCAATACCACGGCGTGTACTTTTTGAATGGCATTCTCGGGGGCCAAGAGATCAGTTTCGCGGGTGGCCGGAGCCGCACCGCGCACTGCCACAGAGCCCACGGCTCCTTCTTTGCAGAGCACCACCGTGCATCCGGTTGCTGCCTCTTCGTCACTTGTATTGCCGAGCAAGATGCCCTGGGGCAGTTTTGCGGCGGAGCCGCTCTCAATGATAAGCATCACTGCCCCACCTTTTGGGGTGAGCCGTCTAGCAAGGCGGTGGACATGGCCAATGTGGTAGCAAGTTCGTTTTTGTTCAACAGGTTCATCGGCAGAGGAGCACCAAAAGTGCCCGGATCGCAACAACCCGGGATTTTTAGTTCCATGTAAAGATCGTCATGCCAGGCTCCCAGCTTAAAGCCGCTTTTTTTCATAATTGCCAGCTCCTTGAACCCAAAGTGATGGTGCAGGGCTACGCTTGCATCGTTGGGAATGGTAATCACCGCATAGAGATTACAGAAGCCCTGAATCTTGAGAATTTGAAACAGCGCCGTATAGAGCGCCGTTGCTACACCCTTGCCCTGAAATCTTGGGTCGATGTAAATAGCTAGGTCGGCATTCCAGCGATACGCCTCGTGAGGACGCAGTTTGTATGCATAGGCAAAGCCAACCACCTCTCCTTGCCGGGTGCAGACAAGGTAGGGGTAGTGCTTTTTGATGTCAAGCATGGTTTGAACAACTTGCTCAAGCGTGGGAACCTTTGAGGTAAGGGTTACTGCCGTATTGGCTACATAAGGAGCGTAGATCTCCAAAATGCTTCGAGCATCTTCAACCTCAGCCAGGCGAATCTCAGCGTTTTTCAAGAGCCCTCCTTAGAGTGTGTCTTGGGGACGTTTCCCTTAGAAAATGTGTCAAAGAAAGCGCTCCCTTGGCACAGTATTAATTCTAACTGTTCAAGGTTGATGGTCAGCAAGATGTAACTATTCGCCGTAGCCAAATCGCTTGATTTGATGAGCGTCCTTGCGCCAGTTTTTGCGCACCTTAACCCGCAGGTCAAGGTAGACGCTTGCACCGAGGAGATGCTCCAGGTCTTTACGGGCCTCGCTGCCGATGGTCTTAATCTTAGCGCCTTTCTTGCCCACTATCATACCCTTTTGACTCTCTCGCTCAACATAAATTTTTGCCTCAATGCTGTAGTGGTTGCGCTTGCTCTCATGAGCTATCTCCTCAACCTCAACGCCTACCGCATGCGGCAGCTCATCAAAGGTTGAGGTGAGGATTTTCTCGCGCACAAATTCTGCCACCAGCACCTCGAGGGGCTGATCAGTGCTGGCATCACGAGGAAACCAGGCGGGACCATGAGGCAACAGCTCTTCACAGGCCGAGATGAAGGTCTTAACGCCCTGGGTCTCCAAGGCGCTGGTGAGAACGGTGTCGATAAATAGATAATCGCGGCTAGCGGCGGCAACTTGCGCCTCAATCTGCTCGGGGGTAGCCAGGGCCGTTTTTGTGAGCACCAGTATCTTCTTGACTTGAGCACGCTCGAGCTGTTCGAGCACCCAGCGGTCCCCCTTGCCAAAAGGCTGCGTTGCATCAAGGGTGAAAGCTACGGCATCAACATCCTCAAAGGCCTTGAGGGCAGACCTGTTGAGCTCTTCTCCCAAGGCATCTATTGGCTTGTGCATGCCGGGGGTGTCAACAAGAATCAGCTGTGCGCTGGGCAGATTGAGGATGGCCCTAAAACGATGACGGGTTGTTTGCGGGGTGCTGGAAGTGATAGCAAGCTTGCGCTCGAGCACCGCATTTATCAGGGTGGATTTGCCAGCATTGGGGCGTCCTACCAAGGCCACAAAGCCGCTTTTGAAGTGCTCATGCTGCTGGCTCATCAGCCGCCCCAGAGCCTGAGTCCAGCTGAAACAAAGAGAAAACTGCCTCCCACGGCAGCGCCTACAGCAGCCACCAGCACCGCGGCAGCGGTGGCGTCCTTTGCGTACTTAGCCAAGGGATGAATATCAGGGGTGGTAAGATCGATGAAGCTCTCCAGGGCAGAATTAATGAGTTCCAGCACCAATACAATGACAATGAAGATGATTATGAGAACCCACTCCACGGGCTGAAGCTGCAAGATGACAGCGGCAATGATAGCCAGAACAGCTAAAACCAGTTCAATCCTGAAGCTGCGCTCGCTTTTTGCCGTATTAATAAAGCCGGCAGAGGCATACCTAAAGGCATCAAACAGACTGGTTTTTCTTGATTTTTTGCTCACCTCGTCCTCCAAAGCTTCAGAATCTCATTTTCTCGGTTTTCCATGAGTTGGGCTTCATCTTCTTCCCTGTGGTCATAGCCCAGCAGATGCAGTATGCCGTGGGTGAGCATCAGCTCCATCTCGCTGGTAAAATCCGTATCGTATTCTCTGGCGTGTTCCCTTGCAACAGCAGGGCAGATGATCACATCTCCCAGCAATTCGCCGTCGTTTTCAAAGGCAAGCACATCGGTTGGGGCATCAATGTTTCGATATTCCTTGTTGAGTGCGTGCATTTCTTCAGAATCAACAAGAGAAATCGATAGTTCACTCTCGTCGCTTGTGGTACACGAGGGACGGGGCTTGGTGTCCCATTTTTGCTCTTGGCAAAAGTGGTACACCAAGCCCCGTCCCTCGTGTACCACCTCGTGTACCACAAACGCTGCTAAGGTCACATACTCATCTACCGGTAGCTCCTCGCCGCTGCGGTTGTCGATGAGTATCATCTCAACTCCAGCTTTTGCTGGCGGGATGCTTCTGAGGCATCATAGGCCGAGACTATGCGCTGCACAAGCGAGTTCCGCACCACATCCTTGCCGGTGAGGTCCACAAAGGCTATGTCCTTGACCTCATGCAAGATGGTGCGCACCACCTTGAGGCCGCTCGCGCGCTCGGGCATGTCCAGCTGGGTTACGTCGCCGGTTATGACCATGCGGGAGGAAAAGCCCAAGCGGGTCAGGAACATCTTCATCTGGTCGGGCGTGGTGTTTTGTGCCTCGTCAAGAATGATAAAGCTGTCGTTTAAGGTGCGGCCGCGCATGTAGGCAAGCGGAGCAATCTCGATGATGCCCTGCTCTATCATCTGGTGCCCGCTCTCTCGGTCGGTCATGTCAAAGAGGGCATCAAAGAGTGGGCGAATGTAAGGATCTATCTTCTCAGAGAGCGTTCCCGGCAAAAATCCCAAGCTCTCCCCTGCCTCCACCACCGGACGGGTGAGGATGACGCGCCCCACTTCCTTGTTCTTGAGTGCTGCTACGGCCATTGCCATAGCCAAATAGGTCTTGCCGGTTCCGGCAGGGCCAATGCCAAAGGTCATGGTGTGGTTACGGATAGCGTCTACGTAGCGCTTTTGCCCGGCCGTCTTGGCGCGGATGGACTTGCCACGATACGTAAGCAGAATGTCATCGCGCAGCGCAGCAGGGGTCAGTTCGCCACCCTTGGTAAGATCGATGCTCTGCGTTAAGGTATCAAGGGTAAGCTCCTCCCCCGATTTAGCCAGCTTGATAATGTCGGTGAACAGCGTGGTGAGCATCTGTACTTCCACGGCATCGCCTAATAGGGTGATCTGGTCGCCGCGCATGGTGATGCGCGCGTCAAACTGCTCTCCGATGTGCCTGAGATAGGCATCATTGACTCCGGTGATACGGGTGCCGTCGATGCCCTGAGGTACGGTGATACTGACCTGTGCTTGCTCCAAGAGCCTATCCTTTCACTCCAATGAGTTGACCGTTTTCATATCCTACTATTTTTAGCGCTGTCAAGGAGCCAGGTTCTGCTTTTTCTTTGACTTGCACCGGATAATAGCTCTCTGATCTACCCTTGTGTGCGCTCTCCATGAGTACTTGTTCCGTGGTGCCAATGCGTTTTTGGGCATCGTTTACGGTGAGCTCTTCAGCCAGACGGCGGAGCGCCTTGGATCTCTCAGCCTTTGCTTGCTGGGAGAGCTGCCTGGGTAGTTCAGCAGCAGGAGTTCCTGGGCGCTTGGAATAGCGAAACACATGCATGCGAGAAAAAAGTAGCTCCTTGCTAAGTGCGATAGTCAGAGCAAAGTCCTCTTCTGACTCCCCGGGAAAGCCCACGATGACGTCAGTGGTGAGCGAAAGCTGCGGCAGGACCTCTCTTGCGTTAGAGATCTTGCTCTGAAAGTCTGCCGCGCTATAGCGCCTGTTCATTGCCTGCAGCACAGCGTCTGACCCGGACTGCAAAGGAACATGAAGGTGTGCACAGATGCGGCCCTTTGAATCGGCAATCAGCTGCACGAGTTCATGAGTGATTCCGGGCAATTCTATGGAGGAGAGTCTAAAGCGACAGGTGCCCTCAAGCCGCAATGCCTTGCTGAGCAGTACTTCGAGCGAGTTTTGTCCGTCTTGGTAGTTTCCTAAATCGATTCCGGTGAGCACTATCTCCTGTGCTCCCGCCTGCATCAGTGCCTGAATCTCTGCCAGCACCAAGGGAAGTGACATTGACTGTGCTCTCCCACGCGCCTGCGGCACAATACAGTAGCTGCAAGAGTTATCGCAGCCGTCTTGAACCTTTACCTGCACGCGGGTATTGAAGCCTTCACCAATGCTTAAGGGTGTTGGTTTGGTACAGAGGGACGGGGTTGGTTTGGTACAGAGGGACGGGGTTGGTGTACCACTTTTTGTTTCAAAAAGTGGTACACCAACCCCGTCCCTCTGTACCAAACCAACCCCGTCCCTCTGTACCAAAATCTCCAGTGCCTTTTGCAAGGCAAGTTCTTTGTCTGCAATTACCAAGCGTTTGCCCGGAATATCCTCAAACTGTGCTGGGTCTACCGTTGCGCCGCAGCCGCATACAATGACCACTGCGTCTTGGGCTTTCTCCAAAGACCGGCGTAGTGCCTTACGTGATTTTGCATCAGCCTCGCTGGTGACCGTACAAGTGTTAATCAAGATGACCTGGGCATCTGCCGGTTTGCTGAGGCTTGCGCCGGCAGCTAACAGCCTGGCAGCCATGTTGTCTGCCTCTACCCTGTTGACCTTACAACCAAGATTAATTATGTGAAATTTGGTACAGAGGGACGGGGTTGGTGTACCACTTTCCGAGGAAAGTGGTACACCAACCCCGTCCCTCTGTACCAAAGCGGTTCTGTTGTCCACTCTAAGAAAGCACTTCTTTGATGCGCTGTGAGACGGTTTTTTTGCTGGCTATGTCATCGCCGAATTCTTTGGCCAGCTGCTCGAGCAACTCTTGTTGACTCTTGGTGAGTGAGCGGGGCACTATGACCGTTACGTGCACAAACAAGTCACCCCGGCCCTCTTTTTTGAAGACTGGTAGACCCTTGTTGCGTACGCGAACCATTTGGTCGTTTTGACAACCGGAGGGTATCTTGATCTCTACCCGCTCCGCCGGCAAAATGCCGTCGATATACACGGTGGCTCCCAGCGCGGCCTGAGTGATGGAGATGTCAACACGGGTGTGAAGGTTATCGCCCTCGCGCTTGAGACGCGCGTGCTGATCAACCCGCACGGTAACGATGAGGTCACCGGCAGTGGCGCCGTGAATTCCGGCCTCGCCATAGCCCTTGAGCCTGAGTTGTTGTCCATCACGGATACCGTGAGGAACCTCAATGGAGATGTGCTGTCTATCCGGTAGCCTGCCCTGGCCTTCGCATTCCAAGCAAGGTTTGTCTATGGTCTTGCCTGATCCGCCGCAAGCGTCACAGGTTGTTTGGGTTTGCATGTCGCCGAGAAAAGTGCGCTGCAGGGTAACCACGCGACCAGTTCCCTTACAGGGAGCACACTCAACCAGGTTGCCGCCCTTGCTCACGCCCGAGCCTTTACAGGCTTCACAGGGAGCCAGGCGGTCATAGACCAGCTCTTTCTTGACACCGGTGGCTACTTCTTCCAGGGTAAGACGCAGGCCCACGCCCATGTCACGCCCTTCTTTGCGCACCGCTGCGCGACCGGCTGCTGCCCCGCCAAAGAAGGTGGAGAACAGATCGCCCATGCCAAAGAGGTCGCCAATATCTACGTAGGAGTATCCTCCTCCGGCAGCACCAGCAACCTTGCCAAAGCGGTCATACTGGGCTCGTTTGTTGGAGTCACTCAAAACGTCATAGGCCTCGTTGAGCTCCTTAAACTTTTCCTCAGCGTCCAGGGATTTATTGACATCAGGATGCAATATGCGCGCCTTTTTATAAAAAGCCTTCTTGATCTCAGTATCAGTGGCCTCGCGTGAGACTCCCAGTATTTGGTAGTAATCAGATGACAAACAAAGTCCTTCCGTTGACCTTTTCTATCCGTTGAGGGCTCTCATCGCGTGGCAGGTCTCTCGAGATTCTTCACAAGAGTGCTCACTCCAATGATGGCCCTTTCATAGTCCATGCGTGTGGGTCCAAAAAGTGCCACAACGCCATAATTCTTACCTGTGCTGGCAGCAGGCACCTTACCGGCCGCGGTTGAAGCAATAAGGCAGCTGCAATCAAAACGCATGGCTACCAGAGAAAACTCGTAGAGCTGAGAGTCCTTGTGCTCAGAGCCTATCTTGATGTGCAGGCAGTCAGTCTGCATGATGTCTTCAAAGATGGTCATAAGCTCGCCGTGGCTTTCCAGCAGCTGCATTATAGGAAGAGCAGCGCTGGTCTCTGAGAACTCCGGCTGCGTAAGTAAAAGCGGCAGCCCTCGATGTATCACCGAGTTGGACAGATGAGGTGCCCAAAAGACCATGAGTCCCTCGATCTGCTCGGCTAACAGCCCCAGTATCTCGGGCACGAGCGCTAGCTTGTCGCTTGCTGCAGCAATTGAGGTAAGCGATTGCATGGATATCAAGGTATGAGGTGTTGTTGAAGTACCCTTGGGCTTGCTCATGCTCTCACCCACGCCCATGCTCATATCCTCGCGTCTACCGCACCTCTGCGCTGTTGCCCCAATGAGCTGGGGGTGCAGCAAAAGGCTGTTGACAAAGGTCCGGTACCCCGTGGTTGTGGGCATGCGACCGGCGGATGTATGGGGAGCAACGATATATCCCTTGTTCTCAAGCCAGCTTAATTCATTGCGCACCGTTGCCGAAGAAAGTCGTGGAACGTAATAACGTACCAGAGTAGATGAGGCAACGGGATGGGCGCTGATCACATACTCTTGTATCAACGACTGCAAAATGGTATTTTTTCGCTCGGATAACAAGATTTCCTACAACTGACTTAATATATTGGCTTCCTTATTCACAGATTAAATGGTAGCAGTATGCAGAGGTGCGCTCTTAAACTTCGTTGAACTGTAATGCAACCGTTTTTATGCGGACTTGATGTGCGCCGTATCCCAAATTCGTGCGTAGAGCTCGTTACCCAGCAGCCAGCCTTTTGTCGTTGGGCAAAAGCGGCCCTTGCGGTGTTCAACCAGACCCAAGAGCTGCAGTTCCTTGAAAACCTCTTGGATTTCTGGCAGTAAGGAACTCGCTCTATTGAGCTGCTCTTCAGTTACTCCTCTTGCCATCCTCATGGCGAGAAAAAGATTCTCTGCGCATGCCTCTTTTGCGGTGAGGATTTCTGGCTCTTCTCCGGCTTTACTCCTGAGCCTGGTTCCGTCTCCGAGGTTGCTCATACTGGCAGCACCAGTACCAATGCCGAGATACGGGATTCCAGACCAGTAAACGGTATTGTGCTTGCTCTCGTACCCGGGCTTGGCGTAGGAGGCTACTTCATAACGTTGGAAGCCGTTGTTCTCGAGAAACATTGCTGCCTGTTCCATGAAATCTGCCAGCACATCATCTGGTACAGCAGGGACGGGGTTTGATGGAGGTGACAAGGGGACGGGGCGTTTGTCATCTTTTGAAGATGACAAACGCCCCGTCCCCTTGTCACCTGCTGTACCAGAAACCCCAGCTCTCTGTGCTAACTCCGTGCCTTCTTCAAGCTGTAAAGGATATATGCTGAGGTGCTCTGGACTCTGTAGTAGCGCCTGCTCAAGTGAATACTGCCAGGAATCTGCTGTCTGTCCGGGAATACCGCACATCAAGTCAAGGCTGATATTTGTAAAGCGCCCCCGTGCATCAGCCACAGCCTTTTTTGCCCTATCTGCATCGTGTATGCGTCCAAGCGTCTTAAGCTCAGAGTCAACAAAGCTCTGCACTCCCAATGAAAGTCTGTTAACCCCGAGAGCAAAGAGGTCGTTTACTATCGCTTCAGTCAGCGATTCTGGATTTGCTTCAATGGTGTATTCCTCCACCTGCTCAAGCTTGATGTTGAGAGAAAGGAGATAAGCCAGCTCCACCAGCCTTTTATGCCCCAGGTGCGTTGGCGTGCCGCCGCCCAGGTATATCGTGCGGATCTGCGCTAGTTCACCTTTTTTGGTTGCCTGCCTGATTTCGCTGATAAGCTGCGCCAGATACTCGTCCATAACTGGGTCGTCCTGCGCCACTGCCTCGGTAGTGAAATCGCAGTAGGCACAGCGCTTCTTGCAAAACGGTATATGTAGATAAAGAGATTCGTACTTCATAGGCATACGTCCAGAATCTCTAAATAATCCTCAAGGGTAACAGCAGTTTGCACGGCTTTGCGCACTTTGAGGGCGTGAGGGGCACCCTTAAAGTACCAGGCCAGGTGCTTGCGCATCCAGACCAACTTGCGCGGCTCCCACTCATAGAGTCGCATCGTATGCTCACGAGCAATGGATACTACCTCTTCCAAACTCGGTTTATCTCCGGCAAATATCCAGGGGTTTCCGCGTGCGCCGCGTGCTGCCATTACTGCGCTTGCTCCCTCGTCCCAGTAGGTCTGTATGTCGTCTGCGCTGTATACATCACCACTGGCGATTACCGGTATCTCCAGATACCGCGCCAGCACACCTACGATGTCTTTGCGCGCCGTGCCCGTGTAGAACTGGCCGGCTGTTCGTCCGTGAATAGTGAGGGCGGCGGCACCGCTCTGAGCCATACGCTCGGCAAAACCGAGGGTAGTTGCGTCATCAGATTCATGTAAGAGGCGCATCTTCACCGTAACCGGCACACTCACTGCAGAGCTCACAGCCGATACAATGGCTGCGGCTAAGTCAGGTTTTTCCAACAGCGCTGCACCGCTGCCGGCAGAGGCAACCTTGCGCGCCGGGCAACCCATGTTGATGTCGATGAGCGCAATATCGTCTGCAAGTTGCTCGTGCAGCCTCTGCGCCTCAGCTGCCATGACCTCAGGCTCATTGCCAAACAACTGCACCGCGTAGGGCTTGTCTTCAGGCAGGCCGGCAATCATCTCTTGTGTTCTCGCATTGCCATAGGCCAAGCCTTTGGAGCTGATCATCTCTGTGTAGGTGAGAGCCGCCCCCATGCGCTTGCAAATAGCCCTGAAAACCGGATCATTCACCCCGGCCATGGGAGCCAGCAAGAGAGAAGAATTAAGAGTAAAGAGTGAAGAATTATTCATCGAGTTTGAGCAGGGCCATGAAGGCTTCTTGTGGAACGTCAATCGAGCCGATGCTTTTCATGCGCTTTTTGCCGGCTTTTTGTTTTTCAAGCAGCTTGCGCTTGCGGGAGACATCGCCGCCGTAGCATTTGGCCAGCACGTCTTTTCGGCGTGCTTTGACGGTGGTGCGAGCGAGCACCCTGCCGCCGATGGCAGCTTGGATGGGGACCTCAAACATTTGCCTTGGGATGATTTCCTTGAGCTTGATAGCCAGTGCGTTACCTCGCTCGTAGGCCTTGTCCTTATGGATGATGAAGGAGAGTGCGTCAACCGGTTTGCCGGCAAGGAGCATGTCGAGCTTCACCAGGTCTGAGGTGCGATACTCGCTGAACTCGTAGTCAAGCGAGGCGTAACCGCGTGTTCGGCTCTTGAGCTGGTCAAAGTAATCCAGCACCAGCTCGCTGAGGGGTATCTCCCACTTCATCTCAACGGTGTTCTCTGAGAGATAGGTCATGTTATTGAAGATGCCTCGCCGGTTCACGGAAAGCTCCATGACCGCGCCCACGTATTCGGGCGGAATAAGGACAGTAGCGGTAAGATAGGGTTCTTCGATGTGCTCTATGGTGCTGGCATCAGGCATGTCTTGCGGGGTATGGATTACCAGCTTTTCACCCTTGGTAGTGTAGATGTGGTACTCAACGCTCGGCGCGGTTGCCACCAGGTCAAGGTCAAACTCGCGCTCAAGGCGCTCCTTGACCACCTCCATATGCAGGAGGCCCAAGAAGCCCACCCTAAAGCCAAAGCCCAGCGCGTGACTGGTCTCCGGCTCATAGACGAGCGCCGGATCATTGAGAGCCAGCTTGTCGAGGGCCTCGCGGAGCCCTTCGTATTGGTCGCCGTCTACCGGAAAAATGCCAGAGAAGACCATGGGCTTAACTTCGCGGTAGCCGGTTATCGGCTCAGTTACGCCGTTGCGGCTTGAGGTGACCGTGTCACCCACCTTGACGTCGCGGGGGTCCTTTAAGCCGGTGATGAGATAGCCAACTTCGCCAACGGTAAGCTCAGACACCGGCGTATTAGCCGGGCGCCGCACGCCCACCTCTTCTGCCTGCGTTTGCACCTTGGTGGCCATCAGCAGAATCTGGTCTCCTTTGCTGAGCACGCCATCCATGATACGCACCAAGGCAACCACGCCACGATAAGAATCAAAGTACGAGTCAAAAATGAGGGCCTTGAGGGGAGCGTCCTGGTTGCCAACCGGGGCAGGTATTCTCGTAACTACCGCTTCAAGCACCTCGTGGACGCCTTCTCCGGTTTTTGCCGAGATGCTCACGGCGTTTTCTGCCAGGATTGCCAGACCCTCTTCAATCTCGTTCTTAACGCGATCTACATCTGCGGCAGGCAAATCTATCTTATTGATGAGCGGGATGATCTCAAGATTGGCATTCACCGCCATGTTGGCGTTTGCGATGGTCTGAGCCTCAACACCTTGCGTGGCATCCACAACAAGCAGCGCGCCTTCGCATGCGGCCAGGCTGCGGCTTACCTCATAGGTAAAGTCCACATGCCCGGGGGTGTCAATGAGATTGAGTTGGTAGGTTTTACCATCATCGGCATCGTAGAGTACGCGCACCGCCTGTGATTTTATGGTGATGCCGCGCTCTCGCTCGATGTCCATGGAGTCGAGCACCTGATCAACCATGTCGCGCTCAGAGATGGTATCAGTGAACTGCAAAATACGGTCAGCCAGAGTCGACTTGCCATGATCAATATGGGCGATGATAGAAAAGTTGCGGATGAGTGAGCTATCCACAGCCTTAGGAAGAAGTCTCCTCGTCAGAAGCAGCCTCGTCAGACACCTCATCAGCAGGAGCCTCTTCGGCGAGAGCCTCCTCGGCTACCTCTTCAGCAGCTTCCTCAGCAGGAGCTTCTTCAGCGGCAAGCTCCAGAGCAGGTGCTTCCTCTTCAACTACTTCCAAAACGGGAGCCTCTTCGGCAGGAGTTTCTTCTATTACTTCATCGGCTGCTTCTTCGACAGCTTCTTCTGCTACCTCTTCTACAGCCTCTTCAACTACTGCTTCCTCGACAACCTCTTCGACAGCCTCTTCAACTACTGCTTCTTCGACAGCCTCTTCGACAGCCTCTTCGACAGCCTCTTCAACTACTGCTTCTTCGACTGCTTCTTCAACAACTGCCTTTGTGACGGCCTCTTCAGCTACCTCGTCTGCAACTGCTTCTTCGACAACTTCTTCTGCAACTGCTTCTTCAACAGCAGCTTCCTCAGCTACCTCTTCAGCTAGCTCATCTGCAACAGCCACCTCTACTGCCTCTTCAGCGGCCTCTTCCTCAGCAACCGGCGCAACGAAATCAGCTTCACTGAAACCTGCTTCAGCATAGGCTTCGTCTTCCATCGCCTCATCAGAGTCCGCATCACCGGCGCGCTTGCGCGTCTTGACCGGCTTGAGCATGGAGGGATCCGGCTCGGCAACCTCAATCTCAATGCCAAGAGCCTCTGCCGCCTGCTTCATGGACAGAGAAACGCGACGCCTGTCAGGATCAATGTCGATGACCTTAACCTGTACCACATCGCCCACGTGCACTACCTGTGCTGGAGCAATGATGTGCTTGGGTGCCATCTCGGAGATATGCGCCAGACCCTCGATGTTATCGCCCAGCTCAACAAAGGCACCAAAGCTCACGAGCTTGGTGACCTTGCCTTCAAGAATCGAATTAATGGGGTAATTCTTAACCAGGGCTCTCCAGGGATCTTCGGTTGTCTGCTTAAGACCTAGCGAGATGCGCTCGCGGTTCAAGTCAACTTCCAAAACCTCAACCTCTACCTCGTCGCCAACCTTAACGACCTCAGAGGGGTGATTTACGTGGCTCCAGGAAAGCTCGGAGATATGTACCAGACCGTCAATGCCGCCGAGGTCAACAAAGGCACCAAAGTCCACGATGGACGAAACATTACCCTTAAGGCGCATGCCCTTGGTAAGCTTCTCCAAAATCTCAGAGCGCTCGTTCTTGCGACCCTCTTCAAGCACCACACGACGCGAGAGCACCACGTTGTTGCGGTTACGGTCCATCTCGATGATGCGCGCCTCAATCTTCTCTCCGCAGAAGGAGTCAAGATCCTTCACGCGGCGCAGGTCAACCAGCGATGCGGGCAAAAAGCCACGGAGGCGAATGTCCACGATGAGGCCACCCTTGACCACTTCGATGACCTCGCCAACAACGGGCTCGCCCTTGTTGAACTTCTCTTCAATATCAATCCAGGCGCGCTCATATTCGGCACGCTTGCGCGAAAGAATCAAGCGACCGTCTTTGTCTTCTTTTTGCAAGACAAGCGCTTCGATCTTCTCGCCCATTGATACTATTTCGGAGGGTTCCGCATCTTTGCGGATAGAAAGCTCGCGTAACGGGATGACGCCTTCCGATTTAAAGCCAATATCCAGCAGTACTTCGTCGTGCTCAATCTTGACTACTGTGCCAGTTACCAGGTCACCTTCATCAAAGTCCGTGATGGTGTTGTCAATCAGGTTACTGAACTTCTCGTCATCAATATCTTCCAAATCGATGACATCGGGATTCTGAATCTCACTCAAGGGTAGCCCCTTCCATTCTGGGGCCCTATCTCCATGTTACGCGCTAATAAGAAAGAACATGTATCCGGGGCCATTACTGTTGTCTGGCAAATGATTTTGCCAGACTCACAAGTATATTGTTTTGCAAGCAATTTCACAACTGATAACGCACAAATATCCGCGATTGCCTTGAATCGTACTGAAAGTGCCCCCCACTGTTGCACTAAGTCCGAGAGGAAGAAATCCAGGCACCATCGTAGTGCGAAGCACGACCCTATCAAGAAAGGCGGCGCTAGCCGCCCGCACGCTTTAGCGTGCGACACTCTTACTGGCGGCGAAGCCGCTTTCTTTTCTTCTCAATTTTTGTTTTTTCTTCTATGGCAGGTGACCCCGCGGAAATTCTACAGGAATGTATGCATGACAAACTCGCGTGGACTCATGCCAATGCGACCAGAGTGGGCAAAAAAGATTTTGAAGGCAGTTTATGCATCAAAACCGGCCTCGTGTACGCTTCAACAGCCTTTTTGCACACAAAAACCTCTTGTCAGCGGCCTATTGTCGGTTGAGGTAGGCATAGTTGGCTC
>Ga0123353_10005863_pt1 | contig 16236 bp, 7 predicted proteins | sample TergutLab28metaG_3_FD_92763 | JGI IMG/M metagenome (GOLD analysis project Ga0123353, IMG submission 92763) | Labiotermes labralis P3 segment gut microbial communities from Petit-Saut dam, French Guiana - Lab288 P3 | ecosystem: Host-associated > Arthropoda: Insects > Digestive system > Gut ... | reverse complement strand
CACCGAGTTTTTGGATGGGTGGTGGTCTTGAGAGCCGCTGCGTAGGTCGTATGTACGGTGCGGATGGTGTCGTGCGAGTCGCACGACACCATCCGCACCGTACATACGACCTACGCAGCGGCTCTCAAGACCACCACCCATCCAAAAACTCGGTGCAGCAAACCATATGCTGCAACTCAACTTCTAATGCTCCTGATGATGGGCTTATGTACCCGAAACATGTCGAGCTAAGAATACATCAATAAAATTACCTTGTTGCATCAAGTTGACATTCCACAAAATTTCGTTTCGTCTTTCGGTCATTTTAGAAGGCACACAATCTATACCTGTCTATTGCCAGATACCCTCGAGTTCTTTCTGTCGCCAAGCCACGTCACTGGTTTCCGGTCACCTTATCCCAATCTCCGATGCTGAGACCGTGACCTGTTCTTTGCACACGTGTAGACGCTCGGTTTGTTTCTGAGCTCCGGTTCCTCTACAGCATGAGATAAAATCAACATCGCCACAGCAGCCTCGTCATTAATGATACTACGGTAGAGATGTTGCTATAAAGGGCGCCAAACTCTTAGGCCCAATTAAAGACCTGTTACTTTTTGTTAGTGTACCGCATGTCAGATATCAACTTAGCTGGGTTCGGTTAGGAGACGCGAGTACAATCCATGATATTCATATGACAGCAATGCAAATTTCTGAGGTGAGAAGGGAACTAGTGTCACGTAATACATGATCTTGAGCTCTGTATAGCAAAATGTATAGAAAAATAGAGAATATTCAGTGGCATATATTTTCTTAGTGGAAAGGAATAAACAACATATCGACCGAGAAAAATAAGACCTGCTTAAACACGTTTACTTGTTTATGAGGATAAGTAATGAACTCGAGGAAATGCTCTCCTGAAACCAGTTACGGAAAGATAATCATACACCAAAGCACTTACTTTCCACGAAACTCTCTTAAAAGGCATATCAAGAATTGTTTGATAACACGTTCTTAGATAGAGTACACACCATGAGCCTCATACACTAAATGTTGTGTAAATATTAATGTGTATTAGCTGGTAGGCTCTCGGCACGCGTGTAAGTGGGTCTGATGTGTGTGGTATGATTTATACCCACAAAGTCAGTCGCCGTGAAATAAAAAATGTCTTGCGTCTAATAAAGATTGACCGATGGCAGTCTTTCAAACTGAATGCCAGTGAAGTACTGGCCACTGGACCAAGTAGCTGAATTTACTGCCTTTCAGCTGCAAAACTGTTTACATGTGTCGTGTTTATTAGCTGTACAAACAAACACTTATTTCTTATACTACAATGTAAGTTGTTATTCTCTCTATGTTTTATTGTTGTGTCGGTTTATCATGCTTTGAACTGAACAAAAAGTCTCATTTACCGAAATTAAATTTAAAAAAAAAATTCACATTCTGTTCTTTCGCAGTAAAAACATGTTACACTTAAGTATAAAATACAATGACAAATTGGACACTACATTTGATAATAGACTTTAAACTACTAAAATAACAGAATTCAGCACTAAACATTGCTTCTTGCTTCTACTTGCCTTCCTTAAATGTCTTGGTTATTCATACAGACTTTCTTTCCTAATCACCAGGTGAAAAGACTCCCCATATTAGTAATAATTTCTATATTGCCGTGAACCACAACAGATTTATTAGATCTGACATTACACGCTACGTGTTTCTTTCGTCCCCGAACATCTTCAGGCATTAGGGTACATAATTTAAAACCAAGAGCACATGCGTCAAAAGTACAGCTGAAGTTACTTATAAAGATCTCGGTTCGTGCGACACCTCAGCTATAGCGATATACGTTCATTCGTACCAACTAATTCCCCATTATGTACGTGTTTTTCTGCCTTGCTTAGTACGACATACGTACTAGCATCTACCTAGGATATAGCGACATTGTCAATCATCCGTTCCAACATAGTTGTCCACGAATAGGCTACTTTGAGTATTAACCTATCTCCATTCCTTTCATTTTCCAAGAAGCTATATAAATTCCAGGCCTCAAAAAACAAAACAATAGCGGTGACTGTGCTGGTGTTTCTGTCTACGTTGCTAGTCTCCTGTAGTTAACAGGAGACTAGTAAAGCGGTAACATGGGTTGAGTCACAAACAGAAGAAAGGTTTTGAACGCGAAAAAAAAAGTTTAATTGATAAGAGAAATAGAGAATGGGGGGTGGGGTCGTGGGAAGCTGACCTGTACGGGTACTTTGGTTTCGTAAATTCTGTAATCAAAAAAAATCTGGAAGTAAAGAACTAAAATTTTTAGTGCGTTTGAAAGGAACGGGCGAGAATAAGGCGTTGTCGAAAGACTGAAAAAAGTGGCTTCGATAAGGCGCTGCAAACGTCGTTTAGGCAACCGAGAATTGACACTGCAGCAGACAGCGGTCTTCTTATGACAGTTTTTGCTTTTCTTAAATTCTAAATTTAATTACTGTATTTATTAGCGGCAGCTTGTATGGAATATCCCAATTATAGGACAGTAACTTTTGTTCTTTCTAAGTTTTAACTGTAATTTAAATATACCATACCGAAACGCTTACGTAATATGCCTACAGGCCTGTATTTTGCCTTGAAATATTTTTTGTTTACTTTTACCACGCAGGTTGCTTAGAGCGACACTTGTTTAAAACGACACGATTTTTCGGTGCCTTCAATGAAGTTATATCTTGAGTTAGAACGTATTTTGAAATTTGTGAGATCTCACAAATTTCAAAATAACTTCAAACCATGTCTGCTTGAGTTCTAAATTATGTGCTTGAATGCCTGAAAACGGCCGAGGACGACCGAAACATGTAGCAAGCAGTGTTTGATTTAACACTCTTATTCAAACCTACAATATAAAAATCAACCAATCTGTCACAGCGCACAGCAAGAAGAATTCCTTCAAAGTTTACGCCCCAGACTTCGTGCAATGGAAGGTTCTTCTGTAATATGTTTTCTTTTGGGTAATTCCTGGCGTCACAATGCTAATAGCCGACGTTTCAGAACCCTCTATCAGTTCCATCTTCATAGGCAGGTGGATGAAGTGGATACTTCATCCACCTGCCTACGATGATGGAACTGATAGAGGGTTTCGAAACGTCGGTTATTAGCATTGTGACGCCGGGGAATTACCCAAAAGAAAACATATTACATACAGAACACGGCGAAAGCTTAAAATCAGGAAGGTTCTTCTGTTTACGTTCTTGAACAACTATAAAACCTAATTTGATGCTACCAAGAAATGACATTGTCGGTCTTTACATGTACGGCGGTTTCATGTGTACGTTGCATATATTAATTCGATAATAATTCGATAGCATATTGTATCGATTTTTCTGTATCAGCTGGCACCTGATGTGGAAGCGGTTTGCTGCCACGCGAAGTGATATATTAGAGGCATGAGTGTAATTGAACATCTATTACATATAAATTTGAACATAAAATCTAATTTTTGGGATATTTATATTAAATTCAATGCTGGAAGTATACAGACTTTAAATACAAAATAGGAACCCTTGCACACTCGTAGTATGTTCATGAAATTTCCTAATGTTCACTGGTCAGATTCAGTCTTTTCTGTAATGGCACATTGTGCCTCACTGCACATCCTTTCCAATCAAGAACACCTTGTGTCTCCTAATTGAAGAGCCATACTTCCGCCCCTCCCATCACCTTACGGAGCGCAATGCGATGCTTCATTGTCTACCGTCAGAAATCAGCCAAGCTTGACGACTGGACTCAGGCGTGCCAACACAACAGCAGCCACCCTTCTGTGTCCGAAAGTCTAAATAATTGCACCTGTGACATTTTGCATTTTAGCCAAATTTCTTGTGACATATTGCATCTCCAATATGAAAAATTATTTTCGGGTTGGTAGATCAATTTAATCTACCAGAGATTAGATTTTTAATTATAATTTGCTAGATGCGGAGAACTAGATTTATTTTAAGGAGTAAACTCTATAATATATATAGAGCCCAGGATACTTCTGGAACAAATGTTGCTCAGAGGACTTCGAAATTCCCTTGCAAATCATTCTTTTCAGCCAATGTTCTTTACCCAACATACTAGGCCTCTGTGGTATAGAAGAGGCCAGAGCAGTTGGCAGGTCATCCAGATCTTGGGTCTTGCGATCAGTTGCAAGTGAATATACATGTCTCTCCATTTTGTTGAAGGAACACAGAGCAAAAATAACATTTCCCTTCCTGTTGGGGTGGAGACGACTTCCGTTTTCAAGAGACACACCTACGCTGCTAAACAGTCACTTGTTCTTACTGAATTAGTCACAGATTTGCCCGGTAGCCTACTGGCGGGGCAGACAATGAAATATGTGCATCTTTGCACTAAAAAGAAAAGGAAGAAAATACACAACTATAACCGTCACGCTTTTTTACTCTTTATTTACCTTCGTTACAGTAAATCGGGGAAGTGTCCTGGATAGCATGAAAGAAACTGTAAATGCTTGAGTAACGCCGGAGGAAAATAAAAGATAGCGATAATATTAAAATGTGTCTCAAACCAATGGTTGTAGAAATATGAACCGGAAATTAGTGACGTAGGGTAGGGCCCTACAAAAAATTTGTAAAAATCTTAACCCTACGTTATTTTATTTAAGGATATTTGATCAACGAATCATCCAGTCCGTCAGACACTTGTCAGTCGCCATGTCAGTAACAAAGACCGCTTAAAGCGGGGCAGGGGAAGGTTCTAGATTTCCCCACTAGGAGTGGTAGGTGTGATCACTCTACCGGAAGCGAGGATGCCGTCCACCACATCATGCTAGGGAGGTCAACTGTTGACGGCCTGTGGGGAGGGGGTGCAGAACCACAGTCTGACAGCTTCTGCCCCCCCCCCCCCCCATCTTGTTTTAGAGTTGGACGGGTTGTAAAATGAAATTTTTTTTCCTTCATTATTTCGACAGTTCTATAAAAATTTTTTTTTTTTTTTACAAAAATAAGTACTGTAGTTTATTTCGGCTTCTGCTTGTTGTTCACCAAATAATTGTTTCTATCCTTTCGTTTCAAAATTGAGATGGTTTGAATGAGGGTAAGTCTAAGGTCTTGTCCTTTCCGATATTTTCCTTGGTTTCCTCTTTGTTCTCACGAAGAAGGAAACGGCTGCTTTCTGCATTAAATACGCGTTATCTTTCCCAAAAACTCAGTAGATGCGACGGTTTATAAAGCATTATCTAAAAATCAGAGATTCTATTAAACTTTGCAAAGCCTTAAGTTACATTTTTGGGCACATACTCAACTTTCTTCAATTCATCGAACGTGCAGTCCAGTTAACCGTATCTCAGCTCTAATGTACGTTAAAGTCGACGATTAAAAATCGTGTTTTAAGGACACCCCTCATTCAGATCGACAATGCTCAATTATTTTCACATATTTTAATTCATAACTACAGAATCTTATTCGGAAAACTTGAAGGGGCCAGACCACTTGGAAGATATGAAATACGTGTGGACTAATATTAAAATTGAATTTAAAGAGACTGGCTGTTTGATTATGGACTGGATTCACGCAGTTCACGAACAGTACTGGTGATACTTATGTAAATTGGACCGTGCATCATTGTTTTAGTTGAAGAATAAGAGACCAACTTGATGTCACTAGTTATTAAGTTTTATTTCACTTCTTCTATGCTCAACACGTTTCGGACATTAATATATCCATCATCAGGAGCCAGCGACCTTTCTATTGTATCACCACATTGGTCGTGTGTTCTTGTTTCGATGTGTGTTGGAGTTTCGGTGTGGTTGGGTTGGCGTGGTATCCGTGTGGTAGGCTTCGGCCTGCTACACGGATTTTCTTCAACTAGAACTAGTGACAACTTGCTGACAAAACGGCAAAGAACTTGCAAGTTCCAAAAATATGGAGAAATTCTTGTCTAACTAGAAATATTCGATATTTAAGAAGGGGCAGTGTCTCAAAGTAATGGTGAGTAATCTGCTTGAAAACGGCAATTTAAAATTGTCTTTGAAACAAAGGAAACATTTGGAACATGTCTGAAACTGCATGTCAAATTCTATGCGAAGGAACAGAATCCCAGGCAGGTCCAGTACGTACGTTGGGGAATAAATTATGTAAATATGAGATCTGACACCGAAGACCCTTTTGTGTATAGGTCTATTTTACTACCTTATATTTTTTCGATTATGGTCTTATTAGGCCGAAATATGTAGCTAATAAGTAAAAGCATATTTTTTTACAATTAATATATAGCGTGTGACGGTGTTTTATTAATTAAAAGTCTATTAGGCCTAACACTGGAACAAGGCAGAAGCACTTCACATTAAGCCTGCACTATATTTTCGGGCGGAACATACAGCATATAATTCGTGAAGCGACAGACGTCTAAATTATTCCTACATCTGTCACAGAGCGAGAGAAATCTGAGTTCCTCAGTTTTCGAATTAATTCGCTCCTTCTTGTTCCTTCGTACTAATAAAGTTCAGACGCTTCCGATTGGTTCAAGGATATGAAGTTAGCTGACAGACTGAAAGGCAGACAGAAAGACAGAGAAATAAATAAAAGAAAGCCTTTTGTAATTTTACTCTCGGTTTATTATATTCCAGTACCTCGACCATTAAAATATCGACTGCAGTAGTTTGTTTGTATCGACTACACTCGTCCTTCGCTTTTCACAGAGGTTAGGTTCCAAGACCTCTCTCCCACGAAAAGCAAAAATCCGTGAATAATTGACGGCCCCCTCCAACATAATATTTTAGCATTTTTTAGTGTGTGTCTTTTCTTTGCAGAGGCATTGTAACGGGAACTGCTGCTTTGTCCCCTTCCACTCCTTGAACATCGTGCCGTATAGCTCGAAGATCTTTTCGATTTGTCAAACAATTTTGATGCTTCTACCCCTTTAAGGATTCGAGTGATGTATTTTTACATTGGTGCGACCCTGCGAATTTGTGAAGCCGCTTATCACGAATCCGCGAAAAGCGAAGCGCGAGTGTATACACATTAAGGATTCTGAAATTGTGTCTGTATTGGTTTTACACTGGACAAATAAACATCAGACGTAGCTACTTGCATAATCCGCTGAAATTATGAACACTGAGAAGGGAGGCTTAAAGTTTTGAATGAATGCAAAAGTAATTTAATGTAGGTCCCTAAAGCTGCGTGTGATAACTGCTGTTTATGAACTTTACGTACTACGAACGAAAATATTTACTCGTACTTAAGGGACATCGGGCTTATTTGTTCTACATTTCTGTGATGTTCTAACATTCTCAATGAAAAGAAGCTGCTGCTGTCTTTTCTTTTTCGGCTTTTTGTAAATTACTAGTTGTGATGTAAATATATATATATATAAAGAGAGAATATTTTAGCGTGAAAGAAATTTCAGAACGTAAAGCGTTAACAGTCTATTTGGAAAGACGTAAAGTAATAACAAGTAGATAGCGCGAAAATTTAAGCCCCTAAACGTAAACACAAACATAGTCTGCTGGATACTTCAGAGCCACTTCCGCGGACAGAGTTAAAAAATATTACAGTCTTCGAGGCCTAATTCTAAGAAAGTATCCATTGCAAAAAGAGATCTTCTTTTGTTTGCTTATTTTCACACGGTGTAGGCAGGAAGTAACACAGTTTTCCTTCAGTTAAAATTTTGAGGAGCTACTTTGGATGCGATTAGCGGACCTCTATCAGAAAGAAAGTCCACACCGTTTCCACTAAATTGAAAACAACGGGTATTTAATTGGTATCGCGTAATAACTCGTAACATCCTCGCTTTGCTAATCACTGCATGCGGCCAGGAATGCGTGTTAATCCTCTATTAATATAATATTCAATGCTAAATAGTGGACCACAAATGGAGAGCTACTCAAAGTGTTGTTAGCAGTTATTCATCTGAAGATCTTACAAGCACTGCTCCATTAATCGCAGAATATTTAACCAACCATTGTAATTCGGAGGATAACAGTTCGTTGGATAAATACGGCTGTTCGAGAAAACAACCTTGAAGCCTTAGGTATTGAATTACTGCGCGTGGAGGGAACAGAACAGCACAGAAGTTCAAATGTTTGTTTTTTCTTAAAAACTGCAAACGTCACCTGTGGCGCATGTAAATACGGAGACTAGGATGGCATTTACCTTTCAGAAAGAAATTGTTACGGAGGAATCATATTTAAGCGCGTTCGCAAAATAGCAAAAACGACTATTAGCTTCGTCATGCCTGTTCATCCGTCCGTCCGTCCGTCTGTATATCTGTCCGTCCGTCCGTCCGTATGTCTGTATGTCTGTCCGTCCGTCCTTCCTTCCTTGCATACGGAACAACTAGGCTCCCAGTGACCGGATTTTTATGAAGTTGGATATTTGAGAATTTTTTGAAATTCTTTAAACAAATTCGAATTTCATTAAAATCTGACAAGAAGGACGGCTACTTTACACGAAGACCTACATATATTTATGATAAAATCCCGCGCCTCTCTTCTTAGAATGAGAGATGTTTCAGATAAAATTTGTAGAGAAAACCAAAACACATATTTCATGTACAATATTTCTTTTTGCGAAAATTGTGCCGTTTATGAGATAATGTGGAAAAGCCTTGAAGAGCCTGGGAGGCCACAGATGACAATATAATACAGTGCATCCGCTGTGCATGCTGGATACCTAAGGCTAAAAACACACACTCATAATATGTAATGTTTATTGCTTTTCCACTGCAACAATGTACTAACGCGGCTCAAGATTGCGTTATACGTCTGCCCGTCTGCAACTACTTTTACGTTTGAAAACCTCGTTTCCTGTTCTGACACTTGCATTCCCACCAGGTGTTTTCTACTTCCCACAAGAACAAAAGTGAATCGCTTTAAGTACGAATAAATTTACTGCTGCTTCCCCGGGTTGGTGTCGGCATCAGCTTTGCTCAATTGTCTTGCCTTGCTGAACCGCTCTGCCCCTCCCTGGAGCGCCATGCAGGTCTCCAACTTACAGAAAGAAATATGACTCCGCGAGAAACTCCACATGGAAACGGCCTATTGTTACTGGATTATTCAGCCAGCACTTCAGTTTTCTATGTTATCGACAGGGTTGTATTGTTACGTCTAGTTTCCTACCCATGCTTCTTATTCTACATCATATTGATCGAAGCGTGCGCTCTGCCCCCCACCTAGTGTTCGTGCGCAGTACTACGGGTGAGCGGATCGGTAGCTAGCAGCGCTGCGCGGCACAGTCTGAACTCTGGTATCACGGCGTTTAGGAGTGTTACAGCTGCTCGGCCGCTCGATATTTCCTTCATCTCTTTTTCCTGGACCATTATTGCGTGTGTATGTGTGTGTGTTGTTTTCCTTGCGTGATTTTGTTAGATTATGGTTCGTGCTGTGGACTGGAGAGGGTGTTTTGTGGTTTGTTTTAGTGTAATTAAATAATTGTCAGAAATGGAAACAGTAATACTTATGTTATTGACCGTTACAAATGGTGTGAAAGTATAAATAACGGATGAAAGACATTCAGCTGTTTACCTTGTGTGTTGTTACAATAATGGATACTGCTGCAGGATTAATCTTCCATCCGATCGCCATTGTGCTCCTGCCGCTACTGCTTGTATCCGGTGAGTACAACATTTGGATTGCGACGGGCATAATGAGTGGGCCAGTTTGACCTGCGAGGAGGTGACCGTACGTGGTCGTCGAATGTGTCAGTTAAGGAGTTGTTTATGAGGTAAACTGGGCTCAATAGCCCGCGCTTGAAAACAGTGCAGCGTCGATAGGTTATGAACGCTGATGTCTGATGTGAAGTGTGGAATTTGTCAGAGTGATTTTGTCATTATGTAAGGTGTTGCGGCCTAGCTGTCTAAATATGACGGAAGCACTGACATACCAACAGATGATTTCGGACAAAAGTCCGTTTGCATTCTTGCGTGTTCTCTAGTTATGAGTAACTTGTAGGTGGTGGGCAGGTCAAGTTCTTTGACGACACTGTATTTACCGCACAATGAAAATCAGACGCGAACACGCGATAAGACGTCTCGCAGTGCAGTTATATGCATTTTAATTAAGTAAAGCATCCTGTTTTCTGTCAAGATTATGGATTGAATGTCAAAAAATAATCAGGCATGATAACGTTAAGATGGCCGTTAATGAGCCAAAGAATGTACTCCAGCCAAGGACGTTTCTTTATAGTTTGCAAAGCATTAACATTCTGTGGTGATGGCTTGTTAGCTTCATGCCCCGACTCAAAACACCAGGGTGAAGAATGCCCCTTGTCGAATGTTCGCGAAGGTACATTCAGTAAATTCGGCTTTCATGTAAAAAGGCACCGGGACCTACTTAATCCCAGACTGTGGGAACACACTGATGAATTCTACAAAAACGAGAAAGATTTTGCACGCTTGAATTACTTTAAACTGCCTAAGGAATAATCTTACAGTGTGATTGGCGCCATTTTTAGTGGAGAACCTTGGGAGAGTGGGGCGGCGTTTGACTCGGACCTGCAGACTGATCGCCTGTTAAATTCAGAATAAATTCCGGCTGTCAAATATCCTGCATCTGTCATTACCTGTCGGCGCTGGCGATCCATCACAGTCTGTCACCGTATATTGTTCAGGAGGAACCCGAATCGTATCTCGACCGAACACGAGCCTACCTGGTTAAAGTGTGCTTTTGTTTTTCTCATTTCCTCCATGATAATGCCAAAATGCAACTTTAGAATGAACCATAATCACTTGCTTCCAAATCGACGTCTGTAATTACCATGCCTCTTCTCATCCGATACTTTATAACCAATACAATTGACAGTAAACTTTATGGTAAATGTTTTTCTTCAGCAGTCGGTAGTTTAGGAGTGATGAAGAATCTTTCTGTATTTTAGCATACAATCCTTATTAAGCAAAATGTAAACTTATGAAGTCATCGTGCTGTGTATGTATACCCCAATTGAACTTTTGGAACACTTGATTGATTTTTGCGACATTTGGTACGTACTTATGCCAGTGGAGCAATTATATAATTAATAGTCCAACTAAATGTACATTATATAATTGAAGATACATATTTATTACCAAATCGCTGCTACATGTTTCGGTACGTTCTGCACCATCCCCAGGGGGAACTTCGTATCACTTCTTAAAACTCTGCTTTTTATGAGGTTGTTACTTTGGTTGAGTTACAGAATTTAAAATATATCACATTTAAGTTTTACATTGTTATTTGCAATTATTAAAGCGTTATTTATCTCGTTATTATGTCCTTATATATGTGCGGTTAGTGAACTGCTGCTGCTTATTGTATTTGCATAGTGCGGCGACAATACATGTTCATTTGCTCCAACTTGCTTGGGTCCGTTAGATGTAGTGATCTTGAAGACCCCATGTCCTGTTGTATGCCGCTTCTGTGTCTCGGTATGTTGAGTAATGGTCATTTGGAGGCCTGAATTATGCAACAGGAAAGAATACTTAATGAGTACATCTGTGGCATTACAAGGGCCATCCTTCTCTCATACCGTGAGCCATTGCAATGCAAACTACCACTTCCGACTACTCATATTTCTTAAAATTCATCGCATATTATCCAGGCCCTTAGTCGAAGCACAGCTTACAGGTTTATCCATTAAAATTTCATAAAGGTCTTGGCCTGCATTTGCTTTCTTATTATGGCACCAGGAATATTAAGAACCGGTACAAATGTAGATGTTCGTTTTTTACACCCCTTTTTTGTAATTCTTTTGACCGTTGTTCCTCCTTGGTTCAAATGTTCTTCCCGGCATTTCTTTCTCATTCGGAATCCGGATTTTTTCTTAAACCGAAATAAAACGACAGGTCACTCTACAAAAAAAAAACCTTAAGATTTTTGTGCATTAAGTACGAGTGACTCACAGGTGTGCAGTTACGTGGCTTGTTCATTTGTAGCCACTTCACCTTTGTTGTTCACTTCAGTCAGGAAGCGTTCACAGTACATCCGCAAGGCCGGTATTCAGTTCTCAGCTTATTTGGAATCTTTCTCATATCACATCCAGAACGGATGTCGGTCCCAATATGGAACCGCATTGAAAACGGCCGAATGACAATTCATATCCATGCATCGCGTGGACAGGAAAAGGAGCCGAAGTACTGTCCCTGCATTCAAAACGGACAACTGAAGAAAATTCTGTTATTTTCTTATGCATAGTGTGTGACGACGTAGAGGCCATAAACCAATATGCACGACGCGACAGTCTGTTATTTTACTGTGTAATGGGTTGCAGTTGATATACCACGACCGAAGAATTTGGCTCAGCCGTTAACCATTTTGAATTGTATTCTGGAGGTGTCTGATTCGAATCGGGGCCGGTACACCGACTACTCTCGTGATTTTCTTAAGTCCTTCCATGCAGAAGCCTGTTTACTACCTCAGCTTAAGCTACGGCACTTTATACTTCACACGTTTTAGCGGGTTGATTCACTGTGCCAACATTCTATCTATATTGTGTAACACATGGTTTATAGAACTGTGGTACGCTTACCACTGCTGGCTGGCAAACCATTATTTACTATAATGCGACCTTAGGGTAAAACATCGCAATATAAAAATGATAAAAAATAAGATTTTTAAACAATTAATAAAACATAAGTCACGTATCGTTTGCTGGCAACATTACGTAACTCTTCCCTGCTGTCAGAGAGCCTTTATAACTTTTAGTTTGTTTGTTAGATACAAAATATGTTACACTGAAATTGTTAAATTTCATTTAGTGGCACGCCAGAGAAACTGGCCTGCGATATTTACTGTGTCGTCAAATAAGCTGCAGGTTCAGTAGGGTACGATGCATTTCATTGCACAGTAGTTTCTGGGGAAAAGTGAAGTGGTTGCTGTGCGCACCAAGGAGGCCTATGGGGGAGTAGAGTTGCAATATTGTTGATGCAGCGATTGAAATTTCCTTTGTTGCCGATTCAGACTTGTTTACTATAGCCCTTCTTAACGACCCATGAAACTGTAGGAGCAGTATCTTGTGTCTAACAAACGTGCCTAACACGCCAAGGCAGTCAACAAACCCGCGCTATTCTTAGCTGTGCTGATGTGCACCTGCAGTAGGACTGTTGTACTTGCTAGTCAAATGTGGGCGCTGCGTCGAACAGGTTGTGATTCTTTGTCTTTGGTTCGGTCGTAACAGGAGGATGTTATTTCCTTCTTAGTTCTCGTTCCTTTTAAAGGTGCTTTCCGATTAGCATTTATTGATATGCGTTTAGACGCAGGAGCGGATTAACCTTACAGGTTATCCCCATTTACGTTTGGCACTGCTCTCCGGCAGTCGTTAGCTTTATGGTTGGTTCATTGGTTACTTTTCTTGTTTCATGTGGTGGAACTGTGGGGAGAAATGCAGACTGTACACTGTTAGGTTTTAAATGAAGTGAAGGAATTTTAAAAGAGCCAAAATTTCTGAGTTATACGAAATTTTCGAATTTTGAAACATCATGTAAGGACATTTTCGAAAAAACTTGCATGATACTGTAAGTGAAAGGAAGTAGGTTTAGGTAAATTAAAATGATTTAAAAACACAGAGAAGTATGGGAACAAAGAAGAATGCATTGAAGTGAATGACGTTAAAAATAAGCCAGTGAATAAATATACAGACAGAGAAAAGCAATCCCTGGACAGGAGGTTGAGGATCCCAGATTTCAAGACAATTGGCTCGTGAGGGTGGCGTGCGTATCGAAAGAAACTGTGGATAGTTTATCGAAACTTAAGATAAAAGCCACTCGCTTTTTATATACTAAAACTCTCATCAAAAAAGAGACCTTCGAACGTACCTGTCATCACCTCGAAACACAGCTGTAATAGAAGCAGACATGCCGTGATTCTTTCATCGTCTTGTGGTAGAAGAAGCTGCGTCTTTTTGAAACTGTAGCTTCTAATGGCCTCCAGTGACCATCCGTTGGATATTATATGAATGAGTATAGATTTTTGACAGAACGATGACTGACAGGGAAAAACCGCAGTACTCGTAGAATAACCCGAGCAGTGCCACTTTATGCAATACAAATCTCACGTATACTACTCGGGGAGTGAACCCGAGTATTAGCAGTGAAAAACAGACGATTAAACATGACGCGGCCCGACGTGACTCAATATTTGTCAGACAGCAGAATACAAAGGGCAACCTATAAGCACTACTTTGTTGGTACTTGTTGCTGGCAGGCAGGTGAGCTGCCACCTGCCCTCCTCGGCGGCACCTGCAGACCCGTGCAACACAAGCGGGCTCTGACCACCGGATGTTTCGAAAGTTTGCTCCCTAATTCAGTTGTACCGTCGGTTCTGTCTCAGCTGACTGTTATTTATGGCACGGATTACATGCTCCGCACCCCACCGCTGCATAACCTGAAAATGAAAAACAGCTTAGTTTTTCAAACTTTGTGCTTCTCATTTTTCGCAGTTTGCTTGGTTTTTCCATCTATTTTTAAAATCAATAGTGTACCTTTAAAAAGCGGATCATGACGATTGTCTTGAATGTACGCTGCCTGTAACAATTCTTTGTTCTCACTTTTGACTACAGGTCACATATATATGTGTTTCAAGCCTATCACTTGCCGAGATATAGCTACCTGTTGATTGCATTTATCAGCATTAATTATATCATATAAACACGAATGGTGGTGAAACATGAGCTTAGATGTACGTGGAGAACAGAATTACAACTGATTTCAATATGGTAGGGTGACGATAGAGACTGAATTCATGTGACTGAAGACATAGCCCCGTAATGGGTTTTTGGCAGCACTGTAATGGATATTTTGGTTCCATAACAGGCAGGAGTTGCCTAACTAGTTCAATGATTGCTAGGTATTCAATACGGTCCTTGCTTCATGAAATTAGCCGGGCATTCATATACGGGAAGATGAGGCAAAAGGGCGTACACCTTCACAGTCTCTGAACAATTTTTTTTTAATTGAGTAAGTTTCGGTAGATGTCTGTATTAATCTTTGAACACAGGCTTGCATTTCTAACGTTGATTTTGTATCAGCCGTTGGAATATTCCTAGCGGCAGACAGCTGACTTGGCGTGGAAGAAAGATCGCAGCGGCTTGCATTGATGTTCAGTGCAGCTCAGGAATCGGCATCTTAACAACTGCATCATCGGATTCGTGTTTGATACTATTACCCACTGTTAAAGCCGCTCCTGAAGTGTCTGCGGTGGGACCGATCGGATACGCACCGTTATCAGTATACAGTTATCTTTCCATTAGCAGTATAAGACACATCGCTGCCGCTTACTTCGTCAGCGAAACTAGTATATCCTCTAAATGTATAGATTCTCGTCTCATCTAGGGCTAAACTAAATTTTTAACAACCCCGAGAAAAGTGGTTCTTAACCACACGTAACTCCTGGGGTCGAGAGATGCCCTTTTTTATGTGCGAGATATGTGAAATTTTAGGTGATTTTATTATCATATTGAAGTGAATATTTAGTTCAGTATACTCCATTTTAGTTTCACTATGTCGTGGGTTTAAAACTTTCGTCCTGTAGTGATTTATGATGTGGTTTTGAGAACATATTTGGAGAACCAAAAGTTTTCGACTTTCTATACAGATTACCATCAACTGCCCTCATTTCTTTTCAAAATGTTTCACATTTACCACTTTGATAATAAACAATGTGTACGTGTAGCATTAGGTATTGAAAATATTAATAACAATGTCTACTTTCGGGATAATGGTTTTCCGGGATGTTGCGTTGGTTAGCGGGTTTGAGATCTTTAAACCTGGTAACCAGCGAAAAAACAGTGCTGTGAAAAATCAAATTTCGGAAATGCTTCTTTTCTACTTTAACACGATTCGACAACAGAGGTGAATCTGTATTTATATTCGAAAAATGAAATAGTATTGTCGCGTACATTTTATAAGCGATTTTCTTTACCTCTAAACACATTTAAAACAATTTTAAAAAATGTCATCAGCATTCCTAAAATTTCATGATTAAAAATAATCCATAAATTTATTCAGTTACTAAAAGGCGAACTTTCGCCTACCAACAGTGGTATGCGAACCACCGTTTGGAGAGCACTGCTCTAGAACAGTGTTTTTCAACCGCCGGGCCGCGGCCCGATACCGGGCCTTGGCATCAATTATACCGGGCCGCGAGATGTGCTCGTGGAATTTGTCATTTTAGTTTTCTAAGCAATTTTCATTAGCGGCTCCAGGTCTAGAAAACAGAGATTAACGGCTGTGGGGACCCGTTGCGCTGACCACGTGACACCCCTCTATCCGCAAAAGTTGGCACTAACTTCGCCGACCGGCGGCGGCCGCTCT
>Ga0123353_10005862_pt1 | contig 16237 bp, 16 predicted proteins | sample TergutLab28metaG_3_FD_92763 | JGI IMG/M metagenome (GOLD analysis project Ga0123353, IMG submission 92763) | Labiotermes labralis P3 segment gut microbial communities from Petit-Saut dam, French Guiana - Lab288 P3 | ecosystem: Host-associated > Arthropoda: Insects > Digestive system > Gut ... | reverse complement strand
CAGAAAAAGAATTATACGCCTACGATGATGCACAAATTCAAGCATGGTGGCAAAACAGCATCAAAGGCTTGGAAGATAAAGCCGTCGAAACGGAAAAAACACTTGCAGAAAAAGACAAAACACTTGCAGAAAAAGACAAAGAAATAGCAGAATTAAAAAACCGCTTACAAAAAATATAACATGAAATTCAATAATAATTTAAAACCATGAACCCCAAAGTATTAATTATCCTTTCCGTGTTGTTTGTTTCATTTTTTTCCTGCGACAGTCTATCCAAATTGGCTGCCTTTAAAAATTGCAACTACGAACTTGTCAATTTAAACAACACTGCCATTGCCGGCGTCAGTTTGAGCGGGTTACAAAATGTAAAAAACCTCAGCGCGCCGTCCTTGTTGAAGGTAGTCGCCGCCATCACATCGGGCAGCCTTCCGTTGAACGCCACCGTCAATGTAAAAGCCACCAACCCCAACGCAAAGATGGCGCAAATTGAAAAATTGGAATGGGCTATTGACCTGAACAGCACCAACATTCTCACAGGCAACGTCAACCAAAGAATCAGCGTCCCCGCCAACGGCGGACAAACCGTTATCCCGTTTAACTTCCAAATAGATGTGATGAAATTGGTCAAAAAAGGCGAGACGAACGACAACATTTACACCCTTGTCAACAACGTATTACGCACAGGCGAAGGCTCATCCACCGTCTCTATCCGCATCAAACCGACCATTTCCGTTGCCGGACAAAACGTCTCATCGGGGTATATCACCTTGAAAAAGAAGGTGTAAGATGAAAAATAAAAAAATTTTTCATTCTTAATTAATTGTCGTATCTTTGCACCCGCAAATAAATAAGGCTCCGTGGCTCAACTGAATAGAGCATCTGACTACGGATCAGAAGGTTACAGGTTTGAATCCTGTCGGAGTCACAAAATTTAATGCAAAGATTTTTTTTGTCGGACGTATCAAAAAAAGCAGTACCTTTGCACCTCAATTTTAAAACGTAAAAAATTTAGAATAAAAAATGGCAAATCACAAGTCAGCAATAAAAAGAATTCGTCAGAGTCAAGCCAGAAGGTTAAGAAATCGCTATTATGGTCGCACCATGCGCAACGCTATCAGAAAGTTACGCGCCCTGACCGATAAAAACGAAGCACAAGAACTGTTCCCCAGAGTCATCTCTTTGATTGACAGGAATGTAAAGAGAAATTTAGTTCATAAAAACAAGGCGGCAAACCTGAAATCGAAACTTAACCGGAAACTCAATGTCATGTAAAAGCGCGGGCGCTTTCATCATACAAAAGAATCTCCGTTGAAAAATACCGGAGGTTCTTTTTTTATTTGATTGCCGAAAAAAAAAGAACAATCGTCATGCAAAATATCCGAAATATCGCCATCATTGCGCACGTTGACCACGGAAAAACAACGCTGGTTGACCGTATGCTGCACCAAGCAAAACTGTTTCGCGAAAATCAACAAACCAACGATTTAATCCTTGACAACAACGACTTGGAACGCGAAAGAGGCATCACAATTCTTTCCAAAAACGTTTCAATCCGTTACAAAGACTTTAAAATCAACATTATAGACACGCCCGGACACAGCGATTTCGGAGGCGAGGTTGAACGGGTTTTAAATATGGCTGACGGCGTTTTGCTGCTCGTTGACGCCTTTGAAGGTCCCATGCCGCAAACACGCTTTGTGCTCCAAAAAGCCATCGAGTTGAACCTGTTGCCGATAGTCGTTATCAACAAGGTGGACAAACCAAATTGCCGTCCCGACGAGGCTCAGGAAGATGTTTTTGATTTGATGTTCAACTTGGGCGCGTCGGAAGAACAGTTGGATTTTCACACCGTTTTCGGCTCGTCGAAACAGGGTTGGATGAGCGAAGATTGGCGAAAACCAACCGACGACATCTCCTATCTGATGGACTCCATCATTAAATATATCCCCGCGCCACGCCCCGACAATGGAAACCTGCAAATGATGATATCGTCACTCGATTACTCTTCCTACATCGGACGTATCGCGGTGGGACGCATCATGCGCGGGACAATCCAAGCCGGAACAGACGTGATCCTTTCCAAACGGGACGGCTCACAGGAACGCCAGAAAATCAAGGAGTTGTATGTCTTTGAGGGTTTGGCAAAAGAAAAGATAAAAACGCCGATAGAGGCGGGAGAGATATGCGCCATATTGGGTTTGGAAGGATTTGAGATTGGCGATTCGGTATGCGATTTCAACAATCCAGAGCCGTTGAAACCCATCAAAATTGACGAGCCGACCATGAGTATGTTGTTCACTATCAACAACTCGCCGTTTTTTGGCAGAGAGGGCAAATATGTTACTTCCCGTCATCTTCGCGACAGGCTGTTTCGGGAGTTGGAGAAAAATTTGGCGTTGCGGATAGAGGAAACGGCGTCGCCCGATTCTTTGCTTGTCTTCGGACGGGGTATCCTGCACCTCTCCATTTTGATAGAGACCATGCGGCGCGAAGGGTATGAAATGCAAGTCGGACAGCCACAGGTCATCATCAAAGAAATTGACGGTCAAAAATGCGAACCCATTGAGATACTTTCCGTTATCCTTCCCGAACAATTTAGCGGGAAAGTGATAGAGTTGGTTTCTCAACGACGTGGCGAAATCATCTCCATCAACACCAAAGGCGACCGCCTGCATCTCGAATTTTCGATTCCTTCGCGCGGGCTGATAGGTCTTCGCAATCAAGTGCTTACCGTTTCGGAAGGCGAAGCGGTGATGGCGCACCGTTTTTCGGAATTTGCGCCATGTAAAGGCGAAATATCCGGTCGGCGAATGGGCTCACTCATCGCCAAAGAGACCGGCACCGCCATCGCCTACTCTATTGACAAACTCCAAGATCGTGGGAAATTTTTCATCGAACCGTTTGAAGAAGTTTACACGGGACAAATCATCGGCGAGCATATCCGCCCGGGCGATATCGTTGTGAATGTGATTGTTACAAAAAAACTTTCCAATATGCGGGCTTCCGGATCAGACGAAAAAATGAACATCGCACCGGCAATAAAATTTTCGCTGGAAGAGGCAATGGAGTATATCGAAGAAGATGAATATCTCGAAATCACCCCTAACTCACTGCGTTTGCGGAAGATTTTGTTAGATGAAAATGACAGAAAACGCGCAAGCAAAGTGTAACCAATTATTTCTTAATCCCGTCATCTTTATATTTTGAACGCGGCTCCGGTGGCTCGACCGCACATTTTTGTTTCCCGTATGGCTTGTAAAATTTCTTCGTTTGTTTCTCTTGCTCCTTCAATCGCTTGCGAACTTCCGGCGTCTGTTGCTTCAGCCACGCATCTTTTTCCATCTTATACATCTTCAACGCCATTTTCAGTTCCTTCTGTTCCATCTTTTTGATGGCACGCTGATCTTTCTCCATCTGACGAATCATCTTTTTCTTGGGAGAACAGGCACTTATGCCCAAACAGAGCAACAACAACAAAAGCAGGCGACAAAAATATTTCATTACGGGTGTTTTATTTGACTTTTTGAATAACAAAACCATGTTTATTATCGTTATAGATAACGACGTAGATTAAAAATATTGTAAAACAAAAAATATTGAAATGCGATTTTTAACGCCCATTCGATTATGCTCCATAGTAACGGCGACTTTTTTTCTGCTGCTCTATTGCTTTGGAAATTCCGGCTGCAAAAACGAGCGCGACTACGGAGAAATACCCTACATCTATACCGACACCACCATTGACGTAACTTCCGCCCTATACAAAAATTTGGAATTTATCGGCGGATGGGGCTATATACCAAGCGGTTACAAAGGGATTTTTATCTATCACGCCACCGAAAAAGAATTTATCGCATTGGAACGCTGCTGCACCTACGACCCGGGTCTTTTTGCAGCCCGCGTCTATTACGATGAAAAAGACGGCGTTTTAAGAGATTCCATCTGCGGCTCGGAATTTCACCCTTGGCTCAATGGAGGCGTTGCAAAAGGACCCGCCGAATTGGCACTACGACCATATAGAACGCAATATTACGAGTCCGGCGCACTGAAAAGATTGCGGATTTACAATTAGCAATAATTTTTCTTTGCCGTATCCAAAAAAGATGTACCTTTGCACCCTTAAAAAAAGTGTTCATATAATGAATGCGCCCGAGTGGCGGAATTGGTAGACGCGTCGGTCTCAAAAACCGATGAGGTAATACTCGTGCCGGTTCGATCCCGGCCTCGGGTACACGGTAAAACGCTAATAATCTGATTGATGGGTTGTTGGCGTTTTTGCTTTTTGGGGTTTGCACCACAAATCATTCGTTTTTAATTTGCTTTAAATTCTTTGCGTTGAGTTGCGAAACGACTTTTTTGCCGCTTTCTAATTCCAACTTTTGTCGTGCAGCAGCAGCAACCGACCCGCCTTGCCGGGCTACTTTCGTGTTTTCGGCAAGTGTATTTGGCTGTTTTTCTTTCGATATTTCGGTGGTAGAAGCTTCGGCAAGCATATTAAGAACGAGTTCCAAATTGGTCATATTGTCGCGCAAACTTTCTGTTTTCAGCCCCTTATGTTGCTTATATTGTTTGGTGGTCATTCCCGACCATGTCTGTGTAATAATATCCGTCAACATGGCATATTCCTGTCCTTTTTTCACGCCTCGCTGTTCCCATTCATCAGTGAGTTCCTTTCGTACCTCTATGCTTTTGAGACGCTGATTTATCCAACTTTCGGAATAACCTTTACGGTGATAGTATTCCATAAGTCGTTCTATTCCCAACTCGGGGTCGTCAATCTCTTCCAAGCGTTCACGGGCAAGTTGTGAAAGCCACATTTTAAATGGCTCAGCTTTAGGCGATGGAATAGATTGTATCAGCCTGAAAAGTTGCTCGGCATCGGCAACGTCTGTGAGCCGCATTTTACCATCAATGGCTTGCATTTTCAACCCGTGACAGTTTGTCACGGTTTCGTTTCCTTCTTCTTTAAGGCGTTGTTTTAATTTGCGCCAATAAGCAGCAGGATCAACACTTTCCGTTAAAACACCAACAACATCTACAATGGAGATATACCATTTTTCCTGTTCCGCATCCCACAAAGAACGCACTTTGCGGTTTTCAAACAACTGTATGCTCGTTTTTTTATCCATACCTGAATTTTCGGCAAAGATACGGAAAATTTGATGATGAGAAAAAACACGGGGTGTATGAAAACGGATATTCCAAAAAAATGTGTACTTTTGCACATCAAAAAATAAAGCAGATATAATAATGTGTGGAATCGTTGGATATATTGGAAATAAACAGGCATATTCCATCTTAATAAAAGGACTTCATCGTCTGGAATATAGGGGATATGACAGCGCGGGTATTGCGCTCATTAATGGTAACGGAAAACTTAATGTTTATAAAAACAAAGGAAAAGTTTCTCAACTGGAAGAGTCGGTAGCGGGAAAAGACGTTTCGGGAACTATCGGAATTGCCCACACACGCTGGGCAACACACGGAGAACCCAGCAACATCAATGCCCATCCGCATTACTCCGGCTTCGGGACGTTGGCGCTCATTCACAACGGCATCATCGAAAACTACGCCCTGCTGAAAAGCGGACTGATAGAAAAAGGCTGCACCTTCCATAGCGATACCGATACGGAAGTGTTGGTAAACCTCATCGAATATGTCCGAAATTCGGGAAATCATTCATTTTTCAAAGCAGTACAACTTGCTTTAAATCAGGTTGTTGGGGCTTATGCCATCGCCGTTCTTGACAAAGATGACCCCGACACCATTATCGTTGCACGTAAAAGCAGTCCTTTGGTCATCGGCGTCAGCGACGAAGAAAATGAATACTTTTTCGCGTCCGATGCCTCGCCGATTGTGGAATATACCAACAGTGTTATCTATCTGCAAGACAACGAAATAGCCATCATCAGCCGCAAAGAGCCGTTGAAAGTCATTGACCTGAAAAATGAAGAAAAAACGCCGGAAATAAGCCATTTAGAGTTGTCTATCAGCCAGTTAGAGCGCGGCAACTATCCGCATTTCATGTTGAAAGAGATTTTTGAACAACCGCAAACCATTGCCGACTGCATGAAAGGGCGGGTCAATACGGAAGGCACCAACGTTGTCCTTTCCGGCATCATTGACAACAAGGCACGTTTTCTCAGCGCACGCCGTATTATTATCGTTGCCTGCGGAACATCGTGGCACTCGGCACTCATCGGAGAACATTTGATTGAAAACTTCTGCCGCATTCCGGTAGAGGTGGAATATGCGTCGGAATTTCGTTACCGCGACCCCATTATCTATCCCGACGACATCGTTATCGCCATCTCGCAATCGGGCGAAACTGCCGATACCTTTGCTGCCGTCGAACTGTCGAAACAAAAAGGAGCATTCATCTATGGCATCTGCAACGTGGTAGGGTCGAGCATCGCACGTATCACCGACTCCGGCTCCTACATACACGTCGGACCGGAAATCGGCGTCGCCTCAACCAAAGCCTTCACCGGACAAGTTACCGTGTTGGCAATGCTGGCGATGACATTAGCCAAAGAAAAAGGCACCATCAATCCAAACGAACTGACCTCCGTCATCAAAGCATTCAAAAAAATTCCGGAACAGATGGAACTGCTGCTCCAAAACAACGACCAGATACAGGAAATGGCGAAAATTTTCACCTACGCCCGCAACTTTATCTATCTGGGACGCGGCTACAGTTATCCGTCGGCACTGGAGGGCGCATTGAAACTGAAAGAAATCTCATACATCCACGCCGAAGGCTATCCCGCCGCCGAAATGAAACACGGTCCTATCGCCCTGATCGACTCGGAAATGCCCGTCGTGGTCATCGCCACCAACACCAAACTGTACGAAAAAGTCATCAACAACATACAAGCGGTGAAAGCGCGGGGCGGACGGGTGATTGCCGTCGTTACCGAAGGCGACGAAGAGGTTAAAAAGTTGGCAGACTATTACATCTCCGTACCAAAAACAATGGAGTGCTTCGGTCCACTGCTGGCTGCCATTCCACTACAACTGCTGGCTTACCATATCGCCGTCTATAAAGGAAAAGACGTGGATCAACCCCGCCATCTGGCGAAATCGGTAACGGTGGAGTAGCGGTATGATACGTTCCGTATAATATTTTTTGTTTTAATTCCAAAATGCGCTATTTTTGCAGCAAAATAGAAATAGGATGAATTTTATAGAATTTAAGTCAAAAATGCAAGATTTGGTGTGTTTCAATCTGAATCAGATTCATGCATTTCAACCCGATTTCGACCGTAATAATCTTTTCCGTTGGAAGAAAAAGGGCTATCTCGTTGCTTTGCGCAACGGTTATTATACTTTTGCTGACTTTCTCGGCAAGCCCGATTATGCCTATTTTTTTGCCAATAAAATGTATCAGCCGTCGTATGTGAGTTTACACTCCGCTTTGGCATTTTACGGCATTATTCCCGAAGCGGTGGTGCAAATCACCTCTATAAGTTCGTTAAAAACGGCTTTTTTCACCAATCCTTTCGGAGAATTTTCATACAAAAGCCTGAAAAGTGAATTGCTGTTCGGCTACGACCTAAAACCGATGGACAAGCGGCGAAACCTGCTTTTTGCCACGCCCGAAAAAGCGATTCTGGACTTGTTGTATCTTTATCCATTTTACAGTAATGAACAAGAAATGAACGAATTACGTTTTGATTACGCCTTCATGCAAGACGATTTGAACGTAGAACGGTTAAATGAATTTACCGAAAGATTCAAGTCGAAAGCGTTACGAAAAAGAGTTGATTTGCTTTTAAAAGTTTATGAAACATGATACAATTTGAACAAATTAAAAATTATTTCCCACACATAGCGCGTGAAAATGCTGATTTCAACAAACATATTTTGAAAGAGTATATTCAACTGATGACGCTGAATTTTTTGTCGTCAAGCATCTACATACGGAAACTTGTTTTTATTGGCGGCACAAATTTGCGTTTGGTGAAAGGAATTGACCGTTTTTCGGAAGATTTGGATTTCGATTGCAAAGATTTTTCAAAACAGGAATTTATGGAGATGACCGATGAGGTGATCCGTTTTCTTACCCGTTCAGGCTTGACTGTACAACCGAAAGACAAGGATAACGAGCGACTGATGGCATATCAACGAAACCTTTATTTTCCCGAATTGTTGTTTGATATGAATTTGAGTGGACATCGTGAAGAGCGTTTTTTGCTCAAAGTTGAAGCGCAAAACCAACAAATTCCCTACGCGCCGGTTGTTGTAAATATTCAGGGTTGCGGCTACTTTTTCCCCTTTCCCGTTCCACCCGATGGCGTTTTATGCAGCATGAAAATTGCGGCGATGCTTGCGCGGGCAAAGGGACGTGATTTTTACGACCTGATGTTTTTACTTTCTCAAACACCGCCCGATTATGGTTTTTTGGAAAAACGTTGTGGAATCCGAAATTTGCGGGAATTACAGGAAAAAACAACAGCGTTATTGAGTGTTACGGATTTGAATATGAAAAAACGCGATTTTGAACATCTGCTTTTCAATAAGGCAAGCAGTGAAAAAATTTTGCGCTTTGGCGCGTTTATATACTCTCTAAACTTTTAAAAGCACCCTTTTCTCCTTCCCTTTCTACAACCCAATTCCCAACACTACCGTAAAATTTTCGGAGAATTTGTCGAAGCCGTAGTGTCCGTAGCGGTACATACAGCCGACATCGAGTATTTGCACCAGGAATTTGCGGAGCATGATGCCCGACTCGAAATAACCTAAGTGCATATCGGAGATTTCTATTCCTGAGTGATTTTCCGGTTTACGGAGCGTTCCCCATCCAATGTTTGTAACAATAGCGGGTTGAAAATCAATGATTTCTGCTATCTTTTCGCGTGGTTTGCCAAAGAAATGTTTAAAGTTGTGAGAGAAAAAGAGCGAGAGGAAGCGGTCGTTGACAAATTCGTTGCGGTGCATGGTGGCAAAGGCGTTAGCGGAGTAGATCGTTAAATTTAAGTTCTTGTCCGGCAAAAAAGTACTCGCCGGACTGAACAGCAAAGAATAGGGAATATCTTCAAAAACATAACCTCCGCATATTTCAAATTGTGTCTTTCCGAGTAGTCGCCAATAGATGGATTGTTGGATTTTGCCTTCGATACGGTTGTAGTCGAAGTCGCCGTTCAAGACATTTTTAAAACCGTGCGTATAGTTGAGCGAGACGATGGGATAGGGATGCCGAGTGGAATGCAATATTTGTCGTTTGTGGGGGAGGGTGAGTCGCGATTCGCGAAAGGCATAGCGCAGTTTCATCTGCACGGTAGCGGTTTCAAACGCCGTTTGTTCGGTTGGCACAAAGGTATAATCATAACCCGACCGGCGGAAAGAGTGATAAAATCCCGTCTCTGTTTGCAGATATGGCAACGGGTCAATAAAAAACGACCCGCCGAGCGTTTCGGCATAATCAACACGTCGAACAAAAAACTGTTGAAGGTAAAACTGCTGATAGGAGTTAGAAAACAACGATTTATTGATCTGATAAAACGCATCTTGCCCCACCGTCAAGCCGTCGAAAGAGTATGCCGCTTTGAGTTTTATGTTTCGCGGACGATAGAGCATCACCGAAGCATGACCGCCATATTTCGACTTGTCATCTTTTAAACCATATCCCCAAAAGCCGCTCAATTCGAGTACTTTTGAAAATTCGTGGTTTGTCGTGATGCCCATTCCTAAGTAAGTCCCTTGATATTCCTGATAATTCACTATTTTATCCAAATCCAGATCCAACTTCCAAACTTTTATTTTCATATCCATCAAAGCAAGCGTAAATTTCAACCAAGACTCAAACGGCACCGTCTCCATAAGGCTATCTATGACCTTATACGAGTTTTGCTCCCGTGCCGACAGCGGTGCCACCCGATGCTCGTCCCAAAAAACGCTGTCTTTTTTCCCCGCATCCGACAGCATTTCGGTACCTACCTCTCCCAACCGCTTCGGTTTTTCCGACAAATTGACATCGCTGTAATAACTGCGTCCGGTCAGCGTAACCGACTCGACACGCGGAGCAATATTTTTCAAAACATAATCGGAATGTACCTGATACGGAAACCAGCGTCCGCCTTCCAACTGCTGATACATCTCCCGATGTTGAACTTTAACCAACGATGTATCAACGTTATAAGGCGATGCAACGGCATTTTGCAACGCCCAACCATTGGTGTTGATGGACAATACACCCTGCAACCCGCTGAACGACGTTCCGCGTCGCGGACGGTACGAGATTTGAAAAATTGTGTCGCCCTGTTCCGAATAGGTCGTGTCTTGCATCAGAAAAAAATAGCGTTTGGTACTTCCTTTGGAAACAGGACTGATATATTCCGCCATTCCGATAACAAATGTCGGGTCGTACAGAGAAATAGATTGCAGTTGGGCGAGCGTTGCCACTCCGATAAGAGTCGGGTCTTTTATTCCCGACATTTTCGTTGCAATCACCTTGTTATAGTCGCGGTTGGGTTTGATGAAGGTTTTTTCGATCACATTTTCCATAACGAGAAGGTCGTTTTCGGAAAGAAAATTGCGAAGATTCTTCGAGGCGGTGTCCTTCTCTTTTTCAAGTTCTTTTTCAAACGCTTTGAAGGCAATAGAATCCACCGTCGCTTTTATCTTTTCATAAATCGTGCAGGTGTAGAATGGGATATTTTTCGGGTCGTTGTTAGAAATATGCGTCAACAAACTATCTATAATACGGTGGGCGGGATTTTCTTCCGGTAAAATGGCAACCTCTTTCAATTCAAAAACACTCGGCTTCAAAAATATCTTAACGGGAAACGAATCGCCACGAGAAAAAACCACCGACTTCGGCTCGTGCGAAATATGCGAAATATTCAACGTTACAGAGGCATCTTCAACCGTCAACGAAAAATACCCGTCAATGTCGGTAGTGGTACCCGCCGCCCTACCATTAATAATAATATTGACAAACGGAATGGGTTCCTTGTTGGACTGATTAAAAATGTGTCCGCGAATTTCCCACGCGCTCCCCGCCATCGCACACAATGGAAGTAGAAAAAGAAAAAATAGCAGTTGACGTTTCATGGTTGTAAAAAATTTGATTTCGCTTTTCCGCAGTGCAAAAGTACGATTATTTTTTTATCAAAAAATATTGATTACCTTTGCATCGGAAAATAAAAAAAAATTCAGCGTTCGGCGTAGTGTCCCGCAACGCGCTTTCGGAAACTGAGCGCAGTCGAAATTACCGGCTCCAGCCAACACCTTTTTTTGCAACAATTTTCAAAGACGAAATCACAAAACGGTCATTTTTCTTGATTTTTTTTCAAAAAAACGAATTTTGTGTTTTTTTTCAAAAAAATATATTATCTTTGCCCCAAATATTATAAAAGAAAAAATTATGATAAAATTAAAAAAACCCTTCTTGCTGTTTAGTTTTTCGGTCATTTTTGCTTCGACCGTTATGGCACAAAGTTATCAACCATTTCAACAACACGAGCGATTGAGATATAATGGGTATCAGTTTACAATATTTCCGGGAACAGAAGCATGGAAAGACTTGGATGTCAATGCAAATAAACACGCCCTGCTTCAAATTCCGGAAGATACTCTTCGTGCCATTTCAACGCGACGATTAATAGAAACTTGTCTTTATTATCCCATGATTATGAACGTGTTTTCTTTTGATAATAAAGTGCAGGGATTTGAATTTATCCGAAAGAACTTTAATGGGTTGGGTGAATTATTCCAAAGACAAGATGCCGGAATGCATCTGTTGTCGTACTACCAACATCGCGCCCCTGCTTTTATAACGCAATTCGAGGAGTCGGTGGATAGAGGGCGTTATTCTTTTGATTTTGTGCTACTCGAATTAATGATAGCGCAAGCAGAAATTACAGAACAACTAAACATTTCTCAAATACAGGAGATTATTTCCTCCATTTTGGGGAAAATTGAACAACAATCCACCTTATCTCAATACTATAGCCGTGTGTTTATACCGATCTCTGCAATTACTGTAGGGAGAATGTTATTACAAGCAAATGCATTTTCGGAAGCAACTATTCAGAACAGTACGGAAAGGTTTATTAAAAACGGTATTGGAGGCTACACGGAAGATATTTCGCAAATTTTCAATCAAGCGCAAATTTTCGCTAATAAAAATAAGTAGCCATGAAAATAAAAACCATTTACCTATTAGCCTTGTTGCTGTGCATCGCCACAGCGTGTAAAAAGGATAACCCAGACACACCCATTCCACCGCCCGAGCCGGTTACAAAATATTTGGCTAAAGTTTTAGCCGTCAGAGGTGATGGCACTACTTATGAAAGAGAACGCTATACTTGGGATTCGTTATACCGGCTGAAAACATATTGGTCAAATGCACACGTTTACAATTTTGACGCTGAATTTTATTATGATTCAACCGGACGGGTTTCTCAAATAGATTATCGTGCTTTTTTTGGTACCCCTCGTTGGCTTTATTTTGTCTTTGATTGGAAAAACGGGAAAGAATTAAATGGTATAGATATTCATATGCACGATATTTTGTTTGATGCTACTTACTACAATTGGAGCCGAGACACCTATTTTTACGACGACTCGGGTAGAAATATCGAAATAGAAAGAGTTTATGCTAATATTAATCACACAACAATTTATCAAATTGAGTGGGACGGCTTGAATATTACCTCAACAAAAAATGTCCCTTATTCTCCTGTTAATAACCAAGAATACGACGACAAACATAGTCCTTGGAGCGTTTTCCCTAGTATCTTTATCGTAGGTTTGATTGCTGATATGAATAGTATATCTCTCTACAATCCATCAAAAAACAATCCAACAGTGGATGGTGGTGGCAGAAAATATGAATATGATTACGACGAAGATGGTTATCCAATTCATCAATACTACTTCATGGAAGACGGCACAAAAAAATTAATGCATATTTTTGAATATTATAATTAAAAAACACAATATTATGAAAATAAAAACTATTTATCTATTAGCCTTGTTGCTGTGCATCGCCGCAGCGTGTAAAAAGGACAATACCGACACCCCAATCCCACCGCCCGAACCGGTTAAAAAATATTTGGCGAGAGTTTTGGCAGCAGGAACAGATTCCAACTTCTATGAAGTAGAACGTTGTACTTGGGATTCATTGCACCGCTTGAAAACATATTGGTCGAATGTAAACCCCTTCATTTTTGATTCTGAATTTTATTACGATTCTATAGGACGTGTTTCTCAAATAAATTATACTGCTCTGATTGGAACTTTTTGTTGGCTTTATTTTATCTTCGATTGGAAAAACGAGAAAGAGTTAACTGGTATAGATATTCACCGGCACGATATTTTATATGATACTACTTATTACAATTGGATTCAAGATGCCTGTTTTTATGACGAATCGGGTAGAAATGTCGAAATAGAAAGAGTTTATGCGAAGACTAACTACACGGCAACTTATCAAATCGAATGGGCTGGTTTGAATATTGCCTCAACAAAAGGCATCTCTCATGCTTCTATTGACAATCAAAAATTTGATGACAAGTATAGTCCATGGAGCGTTTTCCCTAATATCTTCATCATAGGTTTGATTGCTGATATGAATAGTATAATATTCTACAACCCATCAAAAAACAATCCAATAGAACGTGGGGATGGCAGAAAATATGAATATGATTACGATGAAGATGGGTACCCAATTCGTCAATACTACTTCATGGAAGATGGTGCCAGAAAATTAACACGTATTTTTGAATATTATAATTAAAAACTAAAGATATTATGAATGTAAAAACTATTTACCTATTAGCCGTGCTGTTGTGCATTGCCGCAGCGTGTAAAAAGGATAACTCCGGCACCCCAATCCCACCGCCTGAGCCAGTGAAAAAATATTTGGCTAAAGTTTTATTAGCCGGAAACGATGGCAGTACTTATGAAAGAGAACGTTGCACATGGGATTCATTGCACCGCTTGAAAACATATTGGTCCTGTGCACACGTCCACGTTTTTGACTCTGAATTTTATTATGATTCAATCGGACGTGTTTCCCGAATAGATTATTATGCTTATATTGGAACTTTTCGTTGGCTTTATTTTATCTTTGACTGGAAAAACGAGAACAAGTTAAATGGCATAGATATCCATATGCACAATGTTTTATTTGATACTACTTACTATAATTGGAGCCGAGACACCTATTTTTACGATGAATCGGGTAGAAATATCGAAATACAAAGAGTTTATGCGAATGCTAATTACACCCGTATTTATCAACTCGAATGGGACGGCTTGAATATTGCATCAACAACAAATGTCCCCTATTATTCATATATCAATAATCAAAAATTTGATGACAAGCATAGCCCATGGAGTGTTTTTCCGGATCTTTTCATCGTGGGTTTGGTTGCCGATATGAATAGTATATCTCTCTACAATCCATCAAAAAACAATCCGATAGTGGATGGTGGTGGCAGAAAATATGAATATGATTACGATGAAGATGGGTATCCGCTTCATCAATATCTTATACGGGAAGATGGTACAAAAGACCTGTGGTATATTTTTGAATATTATAATTAAAAACAAAATATTATGAATGTAAAACAAAATAGATTAATTAGCACTATTCGTGTCATTTTTGCCCTCAACTTGCTGGCATCATTTTTGCCATCTCAATTATTTGGACAAAATGCAGACTCGATAATTTATTACAAACCAAATGGAACATTAGCACAACGTGCAATGATTGTTGAAGAAATGTCGCAGGATGAGATTAATTCCATGACACAAGAATTCATTAATGCTTATCCGTATTTTACAGTTATAGCACCCGCATCCAGCCGTTATAATTGCTTTGGCTATGCTTTTTGTATAACTGAGAAAAGTGATACGATAAATTTAGGATATCATGGCTATGCAAATGTCGTAAATGTATTTACCAAAGACGGTGACACTGTAAGCTTTAAGGGCGTTGAAGAAAATCAAAATCCGGATAAAGCAATATTAATTGAGAATGAGTGCAAGTATCCCGGCAGTTCGACCTATAGTCCACATGCTGCTATTGTGTACGATAATAATACACTGATTAGCAAACTGGGGGATCGCCCTGTTTTTAAACATCCGAAACACGCGTATATACAGGGATCTATAGAGCTAGATACGACTAATTGCTATAAATACTACAAGCGAAATTACACTATCAATTTGAGTGGTCCGGATTTGGTTAATGAACCTGCCACCTTTACTGCGGCATTCACCAATGCCAATTTTAATCAAATAACATGGGAAGTAGAGCCTGCCGGTCTTTTTCAATCATCTACCGGCAACGGACTAACCGCAAATCTGCAAATCAGAGCCAATCCAACCCATTTGGCAGACAGCGGAAGGATTACTTTTTATTTGGGACACACCAACGGCGATAATCGTTACCGCGTTACCAAACGCTTTGCCATACAGATACCAACCTGCACCGTTACTTCCAATGCTGCTTATTCCGAAGGCTTTACCATAAAGCCCGGTGCTACGGTTACCGTTACAGGAAAAATCAACAACAAGGCAAATAGCATTATTCGCGTCCCACCATCCGGTAAATTATACCTTAATGGTGGTATTTTAACTAACACTGTTGTTAATCAAATGTGGAAAGGCATTGTTGTATTGGGCAATTCAGGTCTGTCTCAGACAGAACAGAATCAGGGAACGGTAGAATTAAGCGGCGCGCTTATTGAACACGCTGTTTGTGCTATTGCGGCACATATTGGGGGCTTCAACATCCCGGTTGATAGTCTTTCCGGTGGCATTATCAAGGCTGTCAATTCAACATTTAAAAACAATTTGCAGGCAATAGCGTATGCTCCGTATGAAAATAAAATTCAGTCGGTGTCATTATGGACAATGTCGGAAAATTCACCAAATGCACCTTTACCGTTGATAACAATCATCGTTTTCCCACCAGCGGAGTATTTTTCGAGTCGCATATTCGTATGTGGGGCGTGCGAGGGATAACTTTTATAGGATGTTCATTCGATAACACTATTACTACCGGCTCAAACCAAGGCGGGGCAGGAATCTATACATTGGATGCCGGATTTAAGGTCATTAATTATTGCGACCCTTCCGGTGCCATTCAAGGTATTGATTGCGCTTGTCTCGCGCAGTATAACACTCCTGCAACTTTTAGTAATCAGACGTATGGCATTTTTTCGAGTAGTACCGGAACGCCGCGCACTATTTACATAGACCAAGCGGAATTTCACTCCAT
>Ga0123353_10005861_pt1 | contig 16238 bp, 7 predicted proteins | sample TergutLab28metaG_3_FD_92763 | JGI IMG/M metagenome (GOLD analysis project Ga0123353, IMG submission 92763) | Labiotermes labralis P3 segment gut microbial communities from Petit-Saut dam, French Guiana - Lab288 P3 | ecosystem: Host-associated > Arthropoda: Insects > Digestive system > Gut ... | reverse complement strand
TTTGATGTGCGGTCGTAGAGGGCATAAACTGGCGGTAACGTTTTCAGTTTCGGACATAGCTGCCGAGCTTGGTGCAGCGAGCTGCCTGTAAGTATCTTGTATTGTTTGGCCGCTTGGTTTTTAGACAGCACGACGCCGTGCCTCATTGCTTCGTTACCTCCGATAGCCACCGGAACATCCAGCAGTTCGGGATAATAGGTCAGCGAAGAATAGGCGAAATGGCCATTGATATCACAATGTATGAACCATCCATCCTGCGGCGATAACATAACACCAGCCCTCCGTGGGTTCTGTCTTGTTCCCCTTCGTTCGCATTGACATCATCGGTATCCAGGATCGTTAGCCACGGGATAATGCAAATGGATTCTTTGCGTTCTACCGCAGCTTGTACTCCAGAAGAAAATTATCACAGCATGCTGTAGCTGAGCTTACTATCCAATGAGTAAGCATGAGCTTAAAACAGATGGCTTAGAAAAAGAAAACTTTTTTATGAAAAAGGAGCCTGCGAATACTTTGTTGTTTCGCAGGCTGCGTTCAGATAGCCGTCCAGCAAAACCTGGTCATAGTTTTGCTAGACCGGTTAGTATTTGGTTTACCGCCTCCCACATCGAGTTGAAGTTATCCCGTAACCCCGCGATATCCACTTCATACACAGCGCCTGCCTCATGCGCCCGTTTCGCAAGCTGATTGAGATTGTTGCTGGAATATCGAAGCAGCCGGACGACTTCCTTCAACTCCGGTATCTCCAAGCGGATAGCCTCCCCATCAATGGCCATTTTTCTCAGATATGCCGCCATGTTGCGTGTGCCAAGCAGCGCCATCTTTTTTTCAATCAACTCACGCTCACGCGCCGTCACACGAACAATAATCTGGATATTCCGCTCTCTCGTGCCCATCTACCGCGCCTCCCTGCTACGTTTTGCTGCCGGAGCGCCCTCGCGGTCGTCGCTCTTGCGTTGCACAGGCACCTTCAGCGCCTCCAGTACGGAGGGTCTTTTCGCTGGAGGGGCGTCCTCCTCCGGCTCGTTTTCTTGTGTTTTCCTGTTGGCATCCATGTTAAGCAGCGCATCCAAAGCCGCAAGACGAGCGCTCTTTTCCGCAAGCGCCGCCTCCTGTGGGAAAGGTTTACCGACCTCCTGTTTTGCGGATTCCATCTGTTGCAAAAGATTGTCTAGCTGTTCGCGTCCCGTGCGAATACGTCCCGGTATATCCGCCAGTTTGTTATCTATCCGGGTCACGTTTCCTCGCGCATCGGCGCCCAAGGTTGCCTTGTGGGTCATTTGTCCTTTGAGCGTGAGCACAAAATCTCTTCCAAGGTTCTCGATGGAAAGAGACATCGTAAAACCGCGATAGTTTCCAATGGTCACCGGATTCAATGCATCACCGTGAAATGCTTTGCAGGCATCCAGGAGCGCGTTACCGGCGGCTTCTTTTTCCATGTAGTGCTTTCCAAGCACCTCCATTCCATAAAACTCACCCTGCGCGGACGTGTTCGCCTTTACGGTGGCCATGTCTGCTTCCAGTCCAGCGATGCTTCCTTTGGTGAACATGATCTGCTCCGGGAAGTATTTGCGCAAACTGTCCTCCATCCGGTACTGTTCCGCCTGGTGGCTGGCTTTCAGAAGCCGGAGCTTGGATACCTCAACATCCAAGTCCATCTTTTCCTTAATTTGGGGATTTCCGGCGCATAAAGCCTTGATCTCTGCATAGCTCAGTGCTGTCTCATCTATGTCCTCGCACGAGCGCACGGGGGATTTGGAGGTCATGATTTGGGAGATGAACTTCTGCTTATTTTCCACAGTTTGCCAGATGTAGCTGTCGAAAGTACATTCGGTAGCATAACGAAAAATGTGCACCTTTTCGTTGCGGTTCCCCTGCCGGATGATCCGTCCGCTGCGCTGTTCGAGATCGCCGGGCCGCCACGGGCAGTCCAGATCGTGGAGCGCAACCAGCCTATCCTGAATATTGGTGCCCGCCCCCATCTTGGCGGTGCTGCCCATGAGCACCCGCACCTGCCCGGAGCGCACCTTCGCAAAGAGTTCCTTCTTCTTCGCTTCCGTGTTGGCATCGTGGATGAAGGCGACCTGTTCCATCGGGATACCCTGTGCGACCAGTTTGGCACGGATGTCCCCGTATATCGAGAAGCTCCCGTCGTCCTTGGGTGTGCTGATGTCACAGAACACCAGTTGTGTCAGTTTGTCCTCCTGCCCGTCCCGCCAGATCTGCGCGATGTTCCGGACGCACAGGTTGACCTTGCTGTCCGGATCGTCGGGCAGCATGGGGTTGATGATCCGCTGATCCAGCCCCAGCTTGCGTCCGTCAGAGGTGATCTTGAGCATGTTATCCCTACTGGGGTCGATGCGTCCGGTGTGTACTTCGGCGGCGCGTTCAGATAGCTCCTGCACCATTTGCTTTTGCAGATCGGTCGGTTGGGCGATGACGGTGTGGTAGACCGGCTCCGGCGTGGGCAGGTTGAGCTGATCGGCGGTCTTGATGTCCGCGACTTCCTTGAAGAGCGTCATGAGTTCCGGCAGGTTGAAAAACTTCGCAAACCTGGTGCGCGCCCTGTATCCCGTGCCTTCCGGCGCAAGCTCAATGGTGGTCGCTGTTTCGCCGAAGGTCGAGGCCCAGCAATCAAAATGAGTTAAGTTTTTTTGCCGGAGGGTATCATGCTGTAGATAGCGCATCATGGTAAAAAGCTCTGTCATGCTGTTGCTCACCGGCGTGCCGGTAGCGAATACAATGCCCTTGTTTCCGGTGATTTCGTCGATGTACCGGCACTTAAGCAGCATATCAGAAGATTTCTGCGCTTCGGAGGTGGAGAGCCCCGCCACATTCCTCATTTTGGTAAATAAAAACAAATTTTTGTATCCATGCGCCTCGTCCACATACAGCCTATCGACTCCCAACTGCTCAAAAGTGACGACATCGTCTTTGCGATCCGAATCATGCAGCTTTTCCAGTTTGGCTTCCAAGCCCTTTTTTGTGCGCTCCAGCTGCTTCACCGTAAACCGTTCCGCGCCGCTATTCTCCAGTTCCTCTATACCCTCCTCAATCTCGCGTATCTGTTCGTCCAGCAAGCGTTCCTGGCGTTCTATGGATACAGGGATGCGTTCAAACTGGCTATGGCCCATGATAATGGCATCGTAATCGCCGGTAGCGATTCGGGCACAGAACTTCTTCCGGCTCCTTTTTTCAAAGTCCTTCTTGGTCGTCACCAGGATATTCGCGCTGGGATAGAGCCGTAAAAATTCGGACGCCCACTGCTCTGTCAAATGGTTGGGCACCGCAAACAAGGCTTTCTGAGATAATCCCAATCGCTTAGATTCCATTGCCGCCGCGACCATCTCAAAGGTCTTGCCCGCGCCCACCTCATGGGCCAGCAGCGTGTTGCCGCCGTACAGCACATGCGCAATTGCGTCGTGCTGATGTGGCCTCAGCGAGATCTCCGGATTCATGCCAGTGAAGGAAATATGGCTCCCATCGTACTCCCGAAGCCGCATGCTGTTGAATTGCTCGTTATACTGCCGGACAAGGGCATGCCTCCGATCCGGGTCTTTCCAAATCCAGTCGCGGAACGCATCCTTGATTGCCTGTTGCTTCTGCTGCGCCAGCATCGTATCCTTGCTGTTTAGCACGCGCTTCTCTTTGCCTTCTTCAAACACCCTATCGTAGATGCGCACATCGCGCAAGTTAAGGCTTTCCTCCAGAATGCTGTACGCACTGGCGCGCTCCGTGCCGTAGGTGGCATAGGCTGCGACATTGTTGTACGAGACTATTCTCTTGCCGGTGATATTCCAATCTGCCGTATGTTGGGAGTAGTTGACCTGGATGCTGTCGCGTAGGTAGTTAGGAGGATTCAGCAACTCGTACATAAAGTCTTGAATATACGATTTGTCAATCCAAGTCGCACCCAGCCGTACATCAATTTCCGACGCATCCAGATCGACGGGCTGCGCCTGCTCCAGCGCGGCGATGTTCGGCGCTAGCTGATCGGCCAGATCAGGACGCTTATCAGCCAAGGCGCTTGCCAGGCGCAGCTTGTTACGGACATTTCCCGATAGATACGCGTCCGCGGTTACATAGGGCCGATCATCAAGGGTATAATCAGCAGCTTGTGCATCATCCGGATGCAAGTGGCCCAGGTCACGAAAGATGACGCCTCGCAGGTCATGAGCGATTTTTTCTTCGGAAAAACCCGTAAGGCTTTGCATGAAATCCATATCCACACAAGCACGCTCCGATATAGATACGGCCAGCGCTTCGCTTGCGGTATCCACGGAGGTTACGGCGCGCGGCTGCATGATGGTCCGCTTGGTGAACATGTCGGCCTTGCGCTCCATCTGCCCCTGCTCGTCCAGTATCTCCAGGGAGCAGAGCAGAAAGTAAGCGCTATCCGCATCGAACGCTAAGGCGCTCGCCCTGCTGTTAATGAGGCCGTGCTTCGCGGTAAATGCGTCGTACAGCCGGTTCATCTCCGCCTGTGTTCCCCGGATCGTTTCATCGGAAACGGAGGCGTCGAGTTGTTGATTGATCAGGGAATGAACGCAATCGCGCAACGCAACCAGGGCTTTTACACGTTCCTGTGCGGCCTGGTTGAGTTTGGGGCGCACCATGATCGAGTTTTCCCGGTAGTACACCTCATCGTCCACAACGGTGTATGAGTAGTTCCGCACATTGGGATCGGCGGGAATGGAGGCATCGTCCGGCTCGCCTTCTCCAAGGTCAGGCAGCTCAATCTCGGTGATCCGCCCTCTGATGTGCGATATCGCCTCCGTCAACTGCTCCGCAAGTACCGCGCCTTCGATGGGATGGCAGGCGGTTTCACTTTGTTTGCCGTACATGCCGTCATCCCTTACCATGCGGCCCAGCACCATTTCCGGCCGCTCCGCAAAGTAGCTGTTGACGGGGATGCCGTCCTCGGTCTGCCCGAGATGCACCCAATCCGGCACGATGTCGATGGGCCGCTCGCGCTTTTGCAGGAAGATGATGTCGGAGGTGACTACCGTACCCGCGTTCGCCTTGAAGGCGTCGTTAGGGAGGCGCACAGCGCCGAGCAGCTCCGCCCGCTGCGCGAGGTAGCGCCGCACGTCCGGGCTCCGCTTGTCCATAGTGCCCTTGGATGTGATGAAGGCGACGATGCCGCCGGGCCGCACCTGGTCCAGCGCCTTGGCGAAAAAGTAATCGTGGATGCGGTAATTGAGCTTGTCGTACGCCTTGTCGGATACTTTGTAATCGCCAAACGGCACGTTCCCTATCGCCAGGTCGAAGAAGTCGCGCCGGTCGGTCTTTTCAAACCCAGCGACGGTGATGCCCGCTTGCGGATAGAGCAGCTTCGCAATCCGTCCTGTGATGCTGTCCAGCTCAACGCCGTACAGCCGGGCACTTTCCATGCTTTCCGGCAACATGCCGAAGAAATTGCCAACGCCACATGCCGGTTCGAGGATATTACCGCTCGTGAACCCCATGTTCTCAACCGCCGCATAGATCGCCTGGATCACGGCGGGGTTGGTGTAGTGGGCATTGAGCGTAGAAGCACGTGCGGACTGATACTCCGATTCGGTCAGCAGGTCTTTCAACTCCGCATACTCGCGCGCCCAACCTGAATGATTGACATCGAATGCCTGCGAAATGCCGCCCCAGCCAATGTAGCGGGAGAGAACCTCCTGCTCCTCCTGCGTGGCCTGCCGCCCTTCGCTTTCGATGGTTTGCAGCGTTCGGATGGCGGCTACATTGTTGGCGTACTTGGTTTTTGCGCCGCCCTCGCCCAAGCGCATGTCGGTAATGCGGAAGTTTTGCGGCTTGGGCGTTTCCGGCTCCGGCTGCGGTGCTTCGAAACTTTCATTGATCCTTGCGGCAGCATCGATCATCCGCTGTAAATCCGCTTCCGCTTGGGCTTTGTACCCCTCAAGCTCGGTTTCCGCCACACGGTGGATTTGGAGACGTTCTTTTTCCGGCAGGTTTTCGTCAAGGAATACAATGCTGCCATCCGGTTCGATTCGGGCGACGATGGGAGGAATCACATCAGGATCATCGTTGGCTTCATTGAAAACAAGCAAGCGATCATTGGCATATCTGTAGCCCAGAACATATGCCGCGCGGTTTTTCAAGCCGAACGATTCGGGCTGTGCTTCTTCCAGCGGAGCCGGTGGTGTTTCAAGGGCAGGAGATTCCGCGATGCTTTCACCAACGGGTTCGGCTTCTTGGAAACCAAGCCTGGCGAGCGGCGCGGGGATACCGCCAGGAAAACCGGCGTAGGTTTGCTCCAGTTCAGCATATTCTTGCTTTTCCGCTTCTGTCAGGTAGTCTCCCGAAGCAATCAGTGTACGAAGATGCTTTTCCAATGCGGGCCACTTGACGACCAAATCATTTGCGCCATGCCGCTGCAGCGTCATGCCCTCGCTTAGCCTATAATCAACAAACCCATGGCTTCCATCTACGAAGGTATGGCTATGGCCGGATGTGCCATATTCCTTTTTCAAAAATGCTTGTATGTCCTTGGGTTCCGCCAATTGCTGATAGAGTGCGTAGATGCGCAGCTTCCCACCTGCGACGCCGGAGCCGCGGCGCAACTCCGCTTCAATATCCGCATTGGTAAATGACAAAGCAGCGGGCGTTGGTGGAATGCTCTCCGCTTTTTCTATGCTTCGTATTAGGTCGGCTTCATCCGCGAACAGGCTTAGCTGTAGATCAGCTCCTGGAGGATCACTTCCTCCGCGCGGGCTTTGATGTTGTTCATCGCGCCCACCCAGCCCATCTGATCCGCCGCTTTCAACTGCTCCGTGATCCCTTCGGCTTTCGCCATCTCCCGCATCATCTGCTCCATACGCCGGTTCGCCGCGTCCTCGATCTCCAGCAGGTGGGGGTAGAGCTTCTCGGACAATGCCAGGGAATTGAATGAGATTGGACGGTGTTTCTTGAGATACTCCCTCCGCATCCTCCCGTATTTGCTGATCGGGCGGGACGGCTGCGTGATCGTGACGTCCGGTATCAGGTAATCCCCGTTCTGCGTGTAAGCGATTTCGCTCATTCTTTTCGCCCCTTTCCGCTGTTTTATCGCGTTCGTGGTTTTTGACAACAACCTCGATCTGCCGCAACACCTGCTCGTTGATCTGGCTGACCGCCGTACCGAGCGCCGCAACCGCATCGGGCACATTCCAATCGAAGACATCCATGAAATCCTCGTGCCGCATCTCCGCTCCCGGATCGAGGCCGCACCTGGACATGATGGCATAGGCGCTGCTGGCCGTGACCGCTCTCTGGAATGACACGCGGATGTTGAAGGCATCGTATTCCTCCAGAAAGCTCCCATCAATGCTGCCGAGGATGTCGCTCCGGTGTTCCGCCCAATACGAATCCGCCAGATTCCGGGCAACCTGCTCAATCTGCGATGAAAGCCCTTGTGTTGCGGATGTCCCATATTCGCGGGAAAGTAAGTACGATACGGCATCCCCATGCTCCTGCCGCATCTCCCAAAGAAAGGGGCGGTGGGAATGCTCCCTGCCGCCTGTATCCGAAACATCGAACACGTAGCGCAGCCGTGGCGTGTCGCCGGTGGCGTCGATGAGCGCGATGCCCTTTGCGCCGCGCCGGACATAGCGCTGCATCCTCTGGTTCCAGACTTGGTACTCCGCGCAAGCCGTCGCGTCGGGACGCTGGGCAAAGATCATGAGCTGCTCGTGGTAGGGGTATTTGTAGAGCCGAGCCGCCGTCGTCAGAAACTCTGTCCAGCGCACATGGCTTCGCGTGATCTGTCCGGCTGCTTGCTCGCTCATTTGTTCATAGGCTTGAAGGCTTCCCGCCATATGCTTCACCTCGCTTCTTTCTTACGGGTCTTGTCAGTTTTCTTGGTGGGCGTCGCTTTCTTCGGCGCATGCAACTGATCCATAACGGAGGGCCTCTTTTCCTGCTGCTGCTTCCGCACGACATTGACGAAACCGTCCAGGATAGCGGGATGGGCAACGCAAACAAAAGCGGCTCGCTGCTCTTTCGATAGCTCCGGAAGCGGAACGCCAGCAGCCCAGCGTTTGTTGTCGCGGGAGAATCGACCGTCATAATCTAGGTAATCAACGGTGTTAGCGAGGACGATCTGGACGCGTTCCGTACCGTATTCCGCTGTTACTGCCTTGAGCGCGGCAGAGAGATTGTAGCGGCACTGCCCGTCATGGCTGTCATTGATGGCTTTTTGGATGCCCTGCGCACACGCCTCATTGAATCTCCAACTTTTACGCCATTCCTCAAGCTCTCCGTTTTGCCGGGCAACCTCTACAGACGCCATGTAGACCTTTGGCGCGGTGGGCCTTTCAGGGGTTATGCCCATTTCCGCAAGCCGCTGGTGCGCCCACGCCGGGATGCGCTCCGGCAGGATGATGCCTGCCACATCTTGCCGCTCCCAGCGCATGGTTTTTCCCGTGAAAAGGTTCTTGCAGTACACAGCCTGGCCCCGCGCTTCCGGGTTGCAGCCGAAACCGCCCGTTGCCAGCAGCAACTGTTCGTCCGCTGTCCGCGAGGAAGCCACCATGCTTTCAGGCTTGATCACCACAAGTTGGTTTTCAAGATGTGCGCCTGAACTGCCGGGAACACAATCCGAAGCTGTTAGCGGCTCGCTCGATACGCCGCGTTTAGCCCGCTGGTCTTTGATGCGCTGAACCTCGGAGGACACGCGGCTCAGAAACTCGGTTATTGCTTCAAGATAATCCGCTCCCGCTACTCCTTTGTCGTACACGTCGATACCCAAGGGATTATCCCATTGGCAGTTGCAGACCATGTACGGCTCTTTGGAGCCCATGTCTTGGGCAAGAATAATTTCTTTGCTGCCGATGTGGATGGCGTTTTTGACCTCGTAGTTTTCGATCATCCGCTTTTCTTCGCTCATACCTGGCAATTCAACTCCTTATAGATTCAGTAAATACAGAAGCGTTTCTTTATGAAAGGTTTTGCAGCTTTCGGCGTTCTCGACAGCCAGCAAGAATTGGGGGTCTAGCTTGAGATCGGGCAGGTCGTCGAGGATAGGTGGGCACAGGTACTCGCCTTGGCAGTCCTCTTTCTCTAAACAATACCGGCAGTCAAGATCAGCGAGGGTGTACCTGAATGTGCGCCGGTTGCTTTTCCTGTCGCTCCTTTTGCGCGGCATCTGGTGTATCATCTCCTTGCGGCCTTATATGCGCATTAATCGTCATAGTCGTCGTAGTCGTCATAGTCGTCATAATCATCGAAGTCGTCAAAATCATCGAAATCGTCCTCGTCAGGGTAGTCATCATCCCGTCCAAGCAGAGGAGCCGTCGCCTTAACGAAGTCACAGCCCGATTCGTTGAGAAAGTCCTCCCATGCGTTAGCCAGCGCTTCCAATGGGTTCTTGAAGGAGAGCAAAAAATGCGCGTCTTTCTCATTTAGCCAGTCGTGCGTGGACATAAAAAAGCGGACATCCTCAATCGCTGAGATATGTCCGGCTTGTTTGAAGATGCCCTCTTTGGTTAATGTCGCCAACGTTTCCGCTTTGAAATCCTCGTAGTTCTGTTCAATACGGCCTCTGAGTAGTTCGATCATTGATATGTACATTATAAGGTTTCCTTTCTTGCTAACTCGATTTTGAATCGGGCGTTTTTTTCACTGGCTGGATCGATCACAATATAGGCGTCATAAGGCTTTCCTGTCTTTTGCGATAGAAGGTTGCGCATGAGCACCCGTCCGTCTTTGAGCAGTGTGGTCACAAAATCGGCGGTCACTTGCTTCTTTTGCGCCGCAAAGAAGTAATTGTTCTTCCATATCGCAAAACCGCAGGCAGAATGATCGCAGAAAAAGCCCTTTTGCTTTTCGGCGATACTGCCTTTGCAGCGTGGGCACGGGCCGATGATTTTATTACTGGTCGGGAAAAGCGCACCAGCGTTTTCTGTGCATTCATAAGAGTGCGTCAACTCCCGAAGCAGGACGTTAATCTCCGACAGAAACGCATCAGCCGACAGGGATCCTTGTTCCACGCGCGTGAGCTTATGCTCCCACTCGGCGGTCAGTAGGGGGGATTGGATGCTTTCCGGCGCTACCGCGATCAGCGCGACGCCTTTCTGCGTCGGTATGAGCATCTTGGCCCTTTTATCGCCCTTGCGCTCGATGAACCCGACGCTCACCAGCTTTTCGATGGTGGCGGCGCGCGTCGCCGGTGTGCCCAATCCTTTGTGTTCCGCGCTTGCAGGCGCGTCCGCTGTTCCGGCCCTTTCCATAGCGGCAAGCAGCGAATCCTCCGTGAAGTGTTTGGGCGGCGAGGTTTTGCCCTGCCTGACCGACGCGACAACGGGTGAGAACGCTTGCCCCTCATGCATCGGCGGCAGCGACGTTTCTTTTTCATCGGAATCATCCTTCTTTTCACAGGATTGGAAAGGCATGTTCGCTGCCCGCCATCCCGCCAGGGTGATCTGCCTGCCCCTCGCGGTAAAGGGGATACCCTCGCAGGTAAGCTGGACGGTCGTTTCCGTATACTCGTGGGGCGCGCCGACCGCGCACACCAACCTTGCGATGAGGAGCAAGAGGACAGTGCCTTCTCCGCGCGGCATGCTTGCCAGGTCACGCCCCCGAACGCCAACCGTGGGAATGATCGCGTGATGATCCGTCACCTTTTTGTCGTTCAGGATTTGATCTACATCATGGATCGGCGGCAGTTGATTGGCAAAAGGTAATACCGAAGCGGCGGCGTCCAGCACAGCGACGGCGCACCCACGCATGTTTTCGGGCAGGTATTGGCTGTCCGTGCGCGGGTAGGTGCAGAGCTTTTTTTCGTACAGGCTTTGCACGTAGTCCAGCGTTTGTTGTGCGGTGAATCCGTACAGACGATTGGCTTCCCGCTGCAAGGTGGTAAGATCATATAGCTTGGGTGGCTTTTCCCGCTTTTCTTTCCGCTCTACTTGCTGCACGGTGCAACGTTTCCCGTGGCACAGGGCGGCTACGCTGTCGGCTTCCGCTTGGGCTGTGTGCTTTTCGCTCATCGCGGCGAAATGACCGCAATCCAGCGAAACCGAGAAAAATGTGCTCGGTTGAAAGGACGCAATCTCCTCTTCGCGGGCGGTTACCAGCGCCAACGTGGGCGTCATGACGCGCCCCACATTTAGCGTCTGGTTGTAAACTGTGGATAGGAGCCGCGTGATGTTCATGCCCACCAGCCAATCGGCCTGGGCGCGGCACAGAGCGGCTTGATACAGCCGGTCATATGTGCTGCCCGGCTGGAGCTCTCGGAACCCCTTTTGAATCGCGGACTCCTCAAGCGAGGAAATCCACAGGCGTTCAACAGGCTTTTGGCATTTGCACATCTCGTACACGAGCCGGAAAATTAGCTCTCCCTCCCGCCCCGCGTCCGTCGCGCACACGACGCTGGAAACACGGGCGTCGGACAGGAGCTTTTTGAGCACATTGAACTGCTTTTTTGTTCTTTCCGTCACGGTATACATCCAGTGGTCCGGCACAATGGGTAAATCATCGCGCCTCCACTTGGCATACCTGGGATCATAGGCATCCGGCGCGGCCATCTGTACGAGATGTCCGACGCACCAGGAAACGAGATGCCCGTTCCCCTCCAGATAACTGTCCTTCCGTTGCGTTGCGCCCAGAACAGCCGCGATAGATTGGGCAACCGATGGCTTTTCAGCAATCACCAACCGAAGTGGCGAATAAGGAAATTCTGAGGTATGAGAGTTACTCTTATTTTCCATGGGGCTCCTCCTGTTTTTGATTTCCAGAAAACAAAAAAGCATCCAGGAAAAGGATGCTGAGCGATAAGGAAGCGTGTGGGCATAGCAATAAACCTATCCGTCTACGTTCAAATCGAGCAACAGCCAGGGCTTTTCATGAAAGTCAGAAAGGTGGTAAAACACTAGCTTCTCTTTGCCTTATCAGAAGTGGGAAGTGTGTACTTTCAAACGCTGAAACATCGAGCAACGGAACAGTTTTCAGTGATTCCCAAAAAACCTTCGTTATTTTGGACACAAAAAACCTTCGTTATTTTGGATCGCAATTGACAACGCTTCTCCAATCTGGTAGAATAAAGCTAATTAAATATGGTAGGTAGAGGCGCGGGATTCATAAGTAGCGCGGCGGAGCCCCTCAAAGGGCAACGAAGCCGTGCGGAAGGGAAGCCCGCCGAAGCCCTCGGCTGTTTGAGTGGTCGCGGGCTGGGCTCTGGCAGAAGATGCCGGTGACTGTCACAATGAAATTTGTGGAGCGCTATCCGGCATGTCTGTGTACTTCTACGTATAGACATCGACGATCGAAGCGTTCAGCTCGGTCGTTTTCTTATATAAATCAAAGTTGAAAAGCGGAAAGGAGGAACTCAATGGAAGTCTTGATCGTGATCTTGTTCATAGCAGTGCTGCTAACCATCGTTCTAAAGGAACACAAGCGGATTAAGTCCTTAACCTTTCTACGTATCTTCAACGTTGACTTCTATGAAGAGCGTGAAAAAAAGAAATCTGCTGATGCTCGCAACACCAACAGAAATCCAGCAAGGACAAAATCCAAGCTACAGCAAAAGAAGCGTGCTTCATGAGCCTCTCGCCTAGATCATTGTACCGTGTGCCGCAATAACTGTCAATACAGCTCTCCGCTCTCATTAAGTTTGTCCGTTCTCAGGGTTTGTAAAAGGAAAACCGAAAATAGGGCTCTATACTGGTTGTTCCTTTTTGCATCAGGGCCATTTTCAACCGATCTCATGAGCAAACCCTATGTAACTGCAGAGAACGGCACGACGAATAGGTACGTGAGGATTGCAGAACTGCCGGAACAGTCAAGGGTACATGCGCTGTGCGCACAACCTGCGGTTGCCCTTGACCTGTCCGGCAGTCCCGCTTGGCAGCAATCAAGGGCGGTTCGCCTTCACTATGGCTAACCGCCCTCTTTTCACCCATGGGCTAACGATTTGGCATTACCGGCGCACACGGCGTCCTTTTTTCTTTTTGGTTTGCACTCCATGCACGGCTGCTAACGCGGCAGCGGCCAGCACCATCGCTACGCCAACCCACATCACAGGGGTCAGGGTGAACTCAAAACCTGTCTGAATGTCGTCGGGGTAGTTGACCAGGCGAAACAATTCATCGGGAACGACGTAGTTTTCATGGATTATTATCTGAATCGTTTCGTCGGTTCGTATGAAGCCCTCCACTGTTTCAATCTCGCGGATCACATAGACGCCGGGCGTCAGTCCAGTCACGCGTACAATGCCATCTTCACCGGAAACCAATTCACACACGACATTGCCATCGGCATCCTCTAGCGTGAACTTGACGCCCGCCAGCGGGTTGTCCTTGTGATCCGTCTTTAGGAATTCATAGCGATTCGGGATGTTCGTGAAAGTGAAGGACACGGGCGCTGCCCAGCTTTCATCTACATGCAGGTGCATATCTTCCATCTGGCTGTAACCTTCCGGCGCTTTCGTTTCGCGGATGATCCAGTCGCCATAGTCAAGTTGGGTGAAAATGAACTCACCGCTGTCGTTGCTGGTCACGCTCTCCACGATCTCGCCCGTTACGGCATCGATCAAGCTGAACTCCACTCCGGCGACGTACTGGCCGGAGGTGTCCACCTTCATGCCGACAATGCACATCCGCTCGTTTACAACCGTGACCACAGGCTCGGATGGGTTGATGAAATACCCATCCACGGTAAGCTCGATCTTGGTATCGTTCTTCAGATAACCGGGTAGCGGCTTGGTTTCAACGATGGTATAACTTCCGTATGGAACCCTCTCAAACGTTACCAAACCGTTTTCATCGGTTGTGGCGACAACAATCAGCGCACCGTCATTTTTGTGTAGGGTGAACTCCACCCCAACCAAGGGCTGGTTGTTTTCGCCAAGCTTTAAGAGTGAAAACCGAGTGTAGTCATCGCGGATGCTGGTATCGCCCGTGACGTTGCCGTCCTCATCCACCGTGAAAGTCATCTCCGTTTCATTCAGGGCATAGCCCTCAGGCGCATATACTTCACGGAAGGTATAGACACCCGGGGTGATAGGAATGTCGGGGATGTGGCCATTCTCATCCGTCCATGCGCGGTAGATGACTTCGCCGCCGCTGTTCCTAACTTCGATCACAGCGCCCGGTATGGTCTTTTCTCCGGTGATGTCCGTCTTGGTGATGGTGATCGGCGTGTAGATTAGTTCGTTATGCACGGCCTTGGGCAGACTGACGCGGATCACGTTCCCGTCCGCCGCTTTCCAGGCCGGGTCCAAGCTGATTACGAATCGCTTTGGATTCATCTTCCAGCCCTTGGGTGCTGACAACTCTTTGATATAGTATTGCCCGTGTGGATAGTAGCCGGAGAACATGAGAAACCCATCAACGCCTGTCGTGCCGGTAGCCATCAGCGTATCGGCCATCAGCGTGCCGCCGATATAATGGATGTCTTGATCGTTGAACAGACCGAATACGAATCCTTCGCCGGGGACATTGGTGATGATCTGCCTTACGACGCCTCCTTCATTGTTTATTACGGTGGTGATTTCTTTTTCTTTCTTCAATGCGATTTCGGCAGGCAGATATTCATTGCCGACGATTACCTTCGTTTCCACTCTGGCGGTCCGGTTGTCGGCAAAGACCAGATTGGCTTCATGCGGAGCGCTCTCAAAAACATATCCGGCCGGGGCTGCGATTTCCACCAGCCGATACTTGCCCAAGGGCAGTTCCTTGCTCCTATCGGAGCCGGAACCGGTGGTCGTGATGGTATCAACAAGATCACCCTCGCTGTACCAGACAGTGCCCTCCATACCCACAATATCTTCCGCGGCCCGCACTTCAAAGACAACGCCTTCCAGGTGTCCCTCTTGGTAGACAGGCCGATAGTACGCATTGCCGTAAGCGTCGGCCTTGGCTTCAAAACCAACCAGCAGCAAGCCTTTCTTATCCAGCACGATATGGCCCTTTACAGGCTGGTTGGGAAACTCCACCGAAACGATACCAACCTCGTCCGCTGCGTCCCCGGCATGACCGATGAATACGCTGATCGCTTCCGGGCGGATCAGATACCCTTTGGGCGACTGCACTTCCTCAATGGTGTAGTGGCCCCAGGTGATGGTTTCCGGCAGCGTTACCTCGCCGCTATCGTCGGTTAGAAAGGTGTCGATCTCTTTGTACACGGGGTAATGGACGGATTGTTTGACGAGATTGCCGTCCGCGTCCCTCAACCTAAAAGCGGTATTGGCAAGGGTGACGGTGTTGCCTGTTTCCTCGTCGATCTTGATAATCCGCAGGCGATAGAGGCGCGCCTGGTTGTTGAGGATCAGGGTGGGCGGGGCCAGCAAATCCTCCGTGCCGTCGATCATAAACTCGATGGGGTTCATGAGGGCATGGCCTTCCTTGCCTACCACCTGCCGCAGCACATACACGCCGTAGGGCAGCGGCTTTGTCATGGCGCGGCCATACCTGTCCGTGACCAGATAATCCCGCTCCACGCCGCGCGCGTTTTCATACGAGCCTGCGCTTTTCAAATAGACTTCAAACTCCGCGCCCTGCTCAGGGGCTTCGATTATGCCCGCGCCCGTTTGCTCCTTGTTGTCGCCCAGGAACTTCACGATGGCCAGAGCGCCGTAATGGATTTTGTTGGTCTTGAGCCCCTCGTAGGTGACGATTGCCTCCGTGGACTGTGTTGCCGCGCTGCGTGCGTCCACAAAGATCGACACATCGCTGGGCTGGTAGCCGACAGGCGGTGATAGCTCCACGATCTCATACAGCCCAGGCCACAGCTCATCCGTAGTCACGGAAACGTCCTCGCCGGCGGTCTTGAGAGACTCCACCACGACCGCGCCTTTGGCGTAAACCACGTTCCCTTGACGATCCATGATGTCCTCGCCTGCCCGCACTTGAAACTCCGCGCCAGTCAGAACACCGTCGCCTCGTGTAGCGGGCGGGCTAATATCGGCGGGTACGGGCATCAAATCCGATGGCCTTGCCCCTGCGGAAGCATTGGGGTTCTCACCGTCATACTCCTCCACATCGCGCTTGTACAGCTTCAACTTGATGGTCACATGGCGGTTGGTCGCTTGCAACTCCGTTGTTTCTTCCGATTTTACCGTAACGTCCAGCGTGATGACCTCAAAGACGTATCCCGCTGTCTCGCCATGCTCCTTGACGATGTACTTTCCCTTGCGCAGAGGTTCGGAAATGGCGATGCCGTCCTTGTCCGTTACCATCGAACCGGCAAAACCCTCCCCGTATTGGTCATTGTAATAGATGTCAAACCGCACGCCTTCAATGGGGTTACCGTTT
>Ga0123353_10005860_pt1 | contig 16240 bp, 13 predicted proteins | sample TergutLab28metaG_3_FD_92763 | JGI IMG/M metagenome (GOLD analysis project Ga0123353, IMG submission 92763) | Labiotermes labralis P3 segment gut microbial communities from Petit-Saut dam, French Guiana - Lab288 P3 | ecosystem: Host-associated > Arthropoda: Insects > Digestive system > Gut ... | reverse complement strand
TTCCTATCATAAACCCATTGTCCTTGCGCAAGAGCGGCGGGCATTAGCCCGCCGGTGTTGTTAGTGCGTCCGAGTGAAAACGCAGGCAATGGGGTCAATGAATTTCATTCAATTTCATGCCATTTCAGTTTTCGATTCAATTTTCATTTTCATTCAAATCGGAATCGCAATCGCAATCTTACGATTGCGGCTCTGTTTTAGTTTACGCCACTTTTCCGACTTTTTCGACGGGACCGCTGGGAATACCGCGAGCGTATTCTTGATGATAGATTGAACCATTGCAAATCGCTTTCAGACGTGTTCTTGATCGGAGAGATGTTCGAGGTCTTTGGTGGTACAGTGTTTATTTATGTAGGGCTTCGTTCGCTCCGTACTGACTAAACGCGTCCTCGTTTTTTGAAAGAATCGCCACCCTTTCTCATCGTTACTTTTTTCGTTCTCTTGGCAAATTTACGCCGTGGAAACTTCCCCGACTTGCGCAACTCCTCTTCTTTCTGTTTTCGTCGCTCCTCTCGCAACTTTTCCCGGCGAGCCTCATCTTCCTGCCGCATTTTTTCGACAAACATTTGCCGACGCTCTTCCTTTTGCTTTTTACCTTCCACGTTCTGCGTTTGCAATCGCTTCACTCGGGAACTCCGACGCATCGACAACGATTTTGGAGGATAAGGAGCAATCAAACAATCCTCGCCCGTGCCGATTAAATCTTCGCGTCCCGCTTCTTTCAGTGCGGATTTAATATCGTGATAACTGTTCGGATCATCGTACATCAACAACGCCTTCTGCTGTCGACGCTCCCGAAGCCGCATCGGCACATGCACGGGCTGTCCTGTAATCGGATTAAGCCCCGTGTAGTACATACACGTCGCTAACTCAAACGGACCGGGCACGAACTCCTGCACCTGCTCCGAACGAATGCCGTTGCGTTTCAGATACACTGCCGTTTCGATGGTCATCGCCAACGTCGTGCCGGGAAAGCCCGCCATCAGGTACGGCACTATGTATTGCTCCTTGCCGAGTTTTTGGCTAATCGTCGAAAAGAGCGAACAGAACCGGTCGTGATGTTCAATGTCCGGCTTGTTCATCAATTCCAACACTGCCGGTACGGTGTGTTCCGGGGCGGTCTTCAACAGTCCGCCGGTGTGGTGTTCGACCAATTCCTGCACATACCGCTCGTCGCACAGTGCCAAGTCAGTCCGCACACCGGAAGCAATGAAGACCTTGCTGATGCCCGGTACGTTGCGTACTGCACGCATCAATTCGATGAGTGCCGAATGGTCGGTCTTCAAATGCGGACAGAGCGTCGGTGCCAGACAGGATAGCCGTCTGCAACGTTTCTTTGCTGATTCGCTCTTGCAGCCGAGAGCGTACATGTTTGCTGTGGGACCGCCGAGATCGGTTATTGTCGTCAACTTTTTCGCTTCGCTAACAACCGACTCCACACTCCGGCTCTGAATAATCTTCCCCTGATGGGCAGTTAGTGAACAAAAGGTACAACCGCCGAAACACCCCCGATGGATTTGAATCGAATTTTTAATCGTTTCATACGCCGGTATTTTTTGGTTGCCATAGTGCGGATGCAGCGTGCGAGTAAAGGGCAGAGCATAAATCCGGTCGAGTTCCGGTGTTTCCATCGGTAACGACGGCGGATTGACAACGACGGCTTCCAAGTCATTTTCCTGCACCAAAGTCATTCCCAGATAAGGATTGAGATTCTCGTAGATCAGCCGGGTCATTTTGGCGAACTGCGATTTGTCTGCCTCGACTTCTTCCAGACTCGGCAAGTGCAGGGTCGTTTCGGTTTCCTCGGGCAGGTCTTCGGTCTTTTTGAGCCGATAGGCGGTGCCGCGAACATCCCTGATGGTGCTGATGGGTTCGCCGTTTCGCAATCGCCGCAGGATTTCGAGTAGCGGTGTTTCCCCCATTCCATAGACGAGCAGGTCGGCTTTGGAATCGAGCACCATCGAGCGTTTGATTTTATCGCTCCAATAATCGTAGTGAGCAAGTCGCCGCAGACTGGCTTCGACACCGCCGGCAATGACGACGCAACCGGGGTATGCTTCCCGAGCCCGCTGGCAGTAGGAGAGGGTTGCTCTGTCGGGACGCAGACCGATTTTGCCGTCAGGACTGTACGCATCACTGTTTCGCACCTTCCGGTTTGCCGTGTAGTGATTGATCATGGAGTCCATGTTCCCGGCGGAGACGCAGAACGCCAAGTTCGGCGGTCCGAAGGTCGTCCACGGCTCTGCGGAGTGCCAGTCGGGTTGGGCGAGAATGCCAACACGAAAACCATCGGCTTCGAGAACACGAGCGAGCAGGGCGGCGGCGAAACTGGGATGATCGACATAAGCATCGCCGGTAACGAAGACGACATCAACGGAGTCCCAGCCGCGTGAGAGCATTTCTTGGCGAGTGAGAGGGAGCGGCTGAAGCATGGCACCATTGTAACACAAGATTGCAGAGCCGCAAGTTTAGACTTGTTCGGACACTGTGTCGATAACAATAACACGTTTGAAATCGCTCCCTGTATGCAAAATTTCCCCAAAAACTTGCAATCGGACTGTCGTCGAGCCGCTTTCCCTTGTGGAATTTCACAAAACGGATAGAATCAGGACGTTCCCTTTTTTATACTCCGTAACACCGCCATCACTTCCGCACCGAAGACAAAGTACCTCGTCCTTTGGGCATTGTGTATCTCTCATTTATTCAATGATTCATTTCAATCGTTAATTCCTGCCGCCCTGCCGCTTCTCAAAGACGGGTTGGGACTCTCCTTCACCAAAGTCGGTCTCATTGCAACCGTTTTCCAACTTTCGTCGTCGATTTGCCAGCCCATTGTCGGCTGGCTCACCGACAAACATCCGCAGCCTTATTCCCTGCCGTTCGGCATGACTTCAACCTTGATGGGAATCCTGCTCCTCTCCTGTGCCTGGAATTTTCCCGTCGTGTTGATTTCCGTTGTCCTCATTGGTCTCGGTTCAGCCGTGTTTCATCCCGAAGCCGCCAGACTCACCTATATGGCGGCAGGCAAACGATTGGGGCTTGCCCAATCATTGTTTCAAACTGGCGGAAATACCGGCTCGTCCATTGGTCCGCTCCTCGCTGCCATTATCATTACCCCTTATGGACAGAAAAATATCGCTTGGTTTGCCATTCTCGTCTTGTGTGCAATCCTTTGGATGATCCCTTTGAGCCGATGGTATGGGCGGCGATTAAAAGAAAGAGATCAACTGAAAAAAACCGCAAAAAAAGCAGCCGTTCCTGTTTCGACTGGAACACTGCCGAAGTCCACGGTTGTTACCGCCGTTTTCATTTTGCTGGTTTTGGTGTTTTCCAAAAACTTGTACACTGTCAGTTTGGGCAATTTTTTGACGTTTTACCTTATCGAAAAGTTTCAGGTTTCGGTCCAGCAGTCGCAACTGTTTTTGTTTGCTTTTCTTTTTGCGACGGCGGCGGGAACGATGGTCGGCGGTCCTATCGGGGATCGAATCGGCAGAAAACAGGTGATTTGGTTTTCGATTCTCGGAGCCGCCCCCTTTGCGTTGCTGTTGCCGTACATTGATTCGCTCTGGGGAACCTGTGTGTTGAGTATGCTGGTTGGCGCAATCATGGCATCGTCCTTTCCGACCATTGTGATTTTCGCTCAGGAACTGATGCCGGGAAAGGTAGGAACCGTCGGCGGTTTATTTTTCGGCTTTTCGTTCGGTTCGGCAGCGATTGCGTCGGCACTTTTGGGCGGACTTGCCGATCTTGGTGGAATTGCATTTGTCTATGAACTTTGCGCCTTCATGCCGCTCATCGGTTTGATTACATGGTTCCTGCCAAACCTTCCACGCGAATAGCGATTCCTTTCAAGTGAGAATGGGAAAACGAAAACGCCTATTTTATTCATCGCTCCTAAATGCCAACCGGATGTTTATGCACCTGACATAATCCGCAATCTACCATTGACGTTTACCGTCATGCTGTGGTATCATTGGGCGGTGTCAATTCACGAATGATCCCTTATTTTTCATGATGAACCGACGTTTGTTTCTTCAATCGGCGGTTGCCGGTTCGGCACTGCCACTGGTTTTCGGCAAGACAGCATCCGCTCTTGCCGCTGAAAACACGTCCGTAACTCTAACCCCTGCACATGCTATGAAAATCGTTATCGCTGCTGATCCGTTCGCGCTCACGCTCAAAGACTCTCTGGTTGCCCACCTCAACGAAAAAGGACACGAAGTGATCGATGTCGGGGCAACACAGGACAAAGAGATTCCGTATTACGACAGTGCCCCGATTGCCTGCAAAATGTTGCAGGAAGGCAAAGCCAAACGAGCAATCCTGCTTTGTGGCAGTGGAATGGGCATGTCTGTCATCGCTAACCGATTCAAGGGTGTTGTCGCCTCGGTTGTTGAATCGGTGTTTACCGCCAGAATGTGCCGGTCGATCAACAACGCCAACGCTCTCTGTCTCGGTTCCATGATCTGGGGAGACTGGATGGCAAAGGAAGCCGTCGATGCCTTTCTCGAAACAGAGTTCACACAGGGACTCGAACCGCTCGCCGATTATCTCAGGAATGCCGAGAAAAAAGTCGAAGCGATCCGACCCTAATTGGGAGTGGGGGGCACATTCCCCATACAAACTTTAAATAATCGGGCGGTCGTAAACCCGGTAGGTCTTGGTACGGACGGCTCCCCCCTTTTCGAGACTGCCTCGGGAGAAAGAATTCGACTCCAACACCCAGGAAAACTCTGCTTCGGTGATGCCACTTGCCATCACCTTCGGCACAAGACCGTTGAGTAGCACCAAACCGAGCCCCAGCATTTGATATTCCGGCAAAACATTGGTACTCAATACCCGGATGGCTTTGATCTGCTCCTTGTGCCGCAAAAGTTTGAACAACCGGAGTGGGGTAATCCGTCCGCCGATCTCCTTGATTCGTGGATTGAAATTGGGCAGAGCAAACGAAGCCCCGACCATCGTACCGTCCACCTCGACCGCCGTCGTCAGTTCGGGAACGATCAAGTACTTCAAGAAAAATGCCATTTCCTTGACCTCTTTGAGCGACATTGGCACGAAGCCCCAGGTGTTCGTCAACGCCCGATTGTAAATGTGCAGAAATTGCTCGACATCCCGCTGAAAATTCTTGACATTTACCGAACGGATTTTTGCTCCCGTTCGTTCCTTGATCTGATTGCAAATCGGTTGTAATTTGTCATTGATCTTTGGCAGCATGCCAATCTCCCCCCAGTATGCGTATAAATCCTGCGTTTTCTTGAAGCCGTTTTCCTCAAAAAGTCTTTCGTAGTAGGGTGGATTGTAGGTCATCATAAACATCGGCGAACCGTTGAAGCCGTCAATGAGCAAGCCAAGCGTGTGGTTGAGTGAAGGATTGACAGGTCCCCGCAAGACGGTACAGTTTCGCTGTTTGAGGTAATCGGCGGCGGCGTTAAACAGTCCTTGGGCAACATCGGCATCATTAATGCAGTCGAAAAAACCGAGAAAGCCCACGCCATCATTGTAACGATCAATATGCCCTCGATTCCATATCGCACAGATACGTCCCAAAACGTTCCGTCCGTCGATGGCAAGGAATGTCTGGCATTCATTGTGTTCGTAGAAGGGGTCTTTATGCCCCAACCATTTGAAGCCGACGAGACCGCTCTGTTCGATGCGGAGTTGCGGTATCCAATAGGGATCGTCCTTGTAAATTTTCCACGGAAAATCCAAAAACGCTTTTTGCTGCGACCAAGTTGTTGCGGGAATGATTTGCATGAAAACCTCTGACCAAGTTTCTGTATTTTTTAAACGCATTCGCTGTATGAACACGTACTCGTCATTTCGCTGTGCTCTATTTCATCTTTTGTAGGTTACAAAACAAAAGCCGGAATAGAGCGCAGCGCAATAACGGAATAATACTTTCTAATTGCCATTCAAACGCTCCGATGTTCGGGGCGCGTGAGCAACCCGTAATGTCGGTTGGCGAAACCGGGAGGCACATAAAAATCTGCTTCGCCAGCGTCGGGCTTGTGAAAAGTTTGAGTCGGATTGTCGCCATTGTTCATGGTACTTATTGTCGTAACATCTGTTTATTCACGCCACCATAAAGATTGCGGCTCCGCTTGTTTTTTCAATTTGCCAGTGCATCGGCACCGCTGATGATTTCGAGAATCTCGTTCGTGATCTGCGATTGCCGCGCCCTGTTGTACGAAGTGGTCAGCAGTCCGATCATCTTGTCGGCACTCTCTGTGGCGGACTTCATTGCGACCATTCGGGCAATCTGTTCATTCACCGCAGAGTCGAGGAAGCACTTGTACAGTTTTGCCTTAAATGCCTTAGGAATCAACTCTTCCAAAATATCTTCCTTCGAGGGCAAAAATTCGAAGAGCGCACTTCCCCGTGATTTCAATCGGGCGGCTCCCATGTCCTCTCCATCGGCGATCATGTCGTCCGCTTTCCGAACCACCGCCGCTCTCTTTAAGTCCACCATAGAGTCATCCATGACGGCGTTGATGTCCCCTTCTGTCGTCAGGTCGGCTATCGGAAGAAGCGTCTCAACAACCGGATACTGCCTGCTGATCGATTCAAATTTCGTGTAGCAAACATCAAGTCGGTCAATTTCATGGGCAAGGAAGAGTTCGAGATAGTGTTCCGCCAATTCGTCTATCGGCTCAAACGCCGGCTTATCTTGCAGACCAGTGTATGATTGGGTAATGCTCATTCCGCGAAACTTGAAGGCGGAAATTCCCCGCTTGCCGGAAACTTCGAGAGAAACTGCGGCATAATCTTTCCGAAGACTTTTGAGTCGCTGGGTAGCAAGCCGCATCACACCGGCATTGAAACCGCCGCACATTCCCCGATTCGCACTTAACGTGAGGAGGATGACATTCTTTTGGGAGCGATCCCCTTTCCGTTCAACGAGGAGCGGATGGGCAAACGGCTCGGACTCGGCAAGGTCTCTGGCAAGGGTAACAAGCCGCTTGGTATAAGCGTCGGCAGCGACCGCTTTTTCCATTGCCCTTTTGAATTGGGCAGTGGCGACAAGTTCCATTGTCCGAGTGATTTTGCGGATGCTTCTGACCGATTTTCGGCGTTTGTCGAGTGCCCGGGATTTTGCCATTGTTTGTAACAGGAATGAATCAACGCATTGAACGGTGGCATTGTACCCGATTTGAAGCGATTTTCAAGGTCTCACGCACCGGGCAAACGAATGTTTTGCAAGCGGCGAGAGTCAACACTTCCGGCGGTCATTGCGGAAGAGACAGGGGACCGACTCACTTGTCCGTTGCTCAATGAATTCAACGATCAGGCGGCAAATCTTGGACATGGCTCCAACTGCTCTCGACCGAAAGAAGGACAGACCAAGTTCGGCACAGCATTCGCCAATCTCCACGTCTAAATCGTATTCCGTTTCCATATTTTCGCAGAAAAAACCAATAGGAGACACAATCACCGACCGGCATTGTCCGTCCGCCGCCAATTCGCGGATACGTTCTTTGATGTCGGGACCAAGCCAGTGTTCTGCCGATCCACTCCGGCTTTGATAGGACAATTCCCAAGGAAGCGAAGTACCGCTTTTTTCGATAATCTTTCGGCACGTCGATTGCAACTGTTCGACGTAGAGTGATTGGGCTGCGTCGGCAAGAGGAATACTGTGTGCCGAAAACAAAATAGAAGCCGAAGTACCGGCTAAATCGTGCCAGGCAAGTGTTTCAAGAAGGCGATCCGTTTGGGCTTCGATGAAAAGCGGATGATCAAAAGGAAGCGGCAACTTTTCAAGAATCGGGGCATTGTCTCCGACGGCTTGCCGAGCCGATTCCAGTGCATCGGAATAACGTCCGTTTCCCGCAAGGGAATCGAATGCCGACGTTGCAAAGCAAAGGGCATGTTTAACACCGTCCCTTGCCATTTCGGCGACCGTCTCGGCAAGAAGCGGATGCCAAAAAAGATTTCCCCAGTATATCGGCAGCGGATCGGGATGGGTGCGGCTCCATTCATGTCGAATTCCGTCTATCAGTCTGCGGCACTCGGAATTGAGGGGACTGTAATGACCGGTCTTTGCCGCAAACTGGTCGTACTTCTGTGCCGCCGTAGCGAGTCGGTTGGCAGGAACGTTCTTGTCCGCAAAAAGGTTGTTCAAAAAAGGAACGACCTCGTTTTGCTGTTCCGGGGCACCATAAGAAACGAGAAGGAGCGGTTGCATGATTTCCATTGTCAACCTTCCGTTTTCCGTTGTCAATTCCCCTTGCGGCTCTCTTTTCAATCACGTTCTCATTTGCTACAATGAGGGCGTTCGTTTCTTTGACTCGTCTGAAACAAAATGCACTATCCCTGGTGGTATGTCCCCGGTTTGACCGCCCCGATGCTCATCGGCATCATCGCGGTTATTCATGTCTTCGTTGCGCATTACGCTGTCGGCGGTGGAATTCTGATCGCTCTCGAAAACCAATTTGCCATCAAAACCAAAGACAAAGCCTACCGAAATTACTGGTACAAACATACCCGATTCTTCGTCCTGCTGACGGTCGCCTTCGGGGCAATCACGGGAGTGGGAATCTGGTGGACGATTGCGCTGGCATCTCCGCTTGCCACCGAAAAATTGATCCGAACCTTTGTTTTTGGCTGGGCAATCGAGTGGGTCTTTTTCATCGTGGAAATTACCGCCGCCTTTATTACGTATTATTTCTGGACAAAATTGCCGGAAAAAACGCACATCGCGATTGCCTGGATTTATGCCATCGCCGCTTGGATCAGCCTCGTTCTCATTACAGGCATTACCGCCTTTATGCTCGATTCACGGGGACTCTTTGCCCACTGGGCGGAAACCCAAAATTTTTGGCACGCCTTCTTCAACGTTCAATTTCTGCCGCAAATGATCGCCCGAACTGGTGGAGCCGTCCTGCTTGCTGCCATGTACGTGTTCTTACACGCCGCCTGGGTCTATCGGAATGATCCCAACGATCCGCTGTTTGAAAAGATAATCCGGCGGATGGCACGACCAATCCTCTTTGGTATCATCACAATCATTCTGGGGGTTGCATGGTCGTGCATGATGCTGTCCGAAAACGCACTCCTTATCATGGAACGTTCCGTTTTTCTGAACACATTGGTCGGTCTCTTTTTTGGTATCAGTGTACTGGTTACGCTATTGGTCGTTTTTGGACCGATACGGAATCCCAAATCGATCAACTTTGGTTTTGCCGTTTCGATTTTCGTTTTGTCTTTAACTGCTCTTGCGGTGATGGAGTTTGCGAGGGAGGCAGTCCGCAAACCCTGGATTGTCGATCAAGTGGTTCTTGGCAATCAAATTTATGCAGACGAAGTTCCTCATCGGCAACGAGCGGGCTTTTTACAACCATCCACTCTCCTTCCCATTCCGTCGGACAACTTCGAGCGTGGGGGAATGGTGTTCATGTACCATTGCAACAACTGCCATGCTCCCGAACGCGGCTTCTCCGCCGTCGGTCCGCTCTTGTATGGCAAGAGTAAGGAGCGCATTGTCGAAACGATTCGGCACTTGGACACTCCAACGTTATCAATGCCTCCGTGGAGCGGAACCGACGAAGAACTCGATGCGCTCGCCGATTTCTTGGTTACAATCCGACGCGAAGTGAAGAAAAAATAAGGCGTTTGCCGGAAAGTGATACGTCGTCATTTTGCTACGTTCCATTCCGGCTGTTGTGCGGCAATTATCCACAAAAGCCGAAATAAAATGAAATGTAATGACGGACACTCGAGCCCCATCAAGTCAAATGAAAAAAGAGAAACCCAAATATCATCTTACCGAAGAAATCATCTGTGCGGTGTCTCACGCCCTGGGAGGCTATCTCGGTGCGGCGGCGGTTGTTCTTCTTGTGCTGTTTGCAATTTGGAGCGACTCGCAAGTCCCTTGGAAGGTAGTTTCCGGTTCGATCTTTGGAGCAACGGTCATCATACTTTATTCGGCATCAACAATTTATCATGCCGTAACGAACCACCAGATCAAAGATGTGTGCCGAGCCTTCGACCAGATGGCAATCTATGCCTTAATTGCCGGAACCTATACGCCGTTTTGTCTGGTAACGCTCCGGCAAGACTATCCGGGTCTGTCGTGGACCGCCTTTGGTGTCGTCTGGGGAATGACAATAGTGGGGATTTTGTTTGAGTCGATTGCCAAGCGGCATTTTAAGTATCTTACGACCATCACCTACCTTGCGATGGGTTGGTTCGGTCTTTTACTCCTTAAACCTTTGAGCCATGCTCTTCCGTTCGGAGGGCTTTTTTGGATCGTACTTGGAGGCGTACTTTATTCGCTGGGAGTTGTGTTCTATCTGTGGCGCAGTCTGCCGTACAACCATGCCATCTGGCATATCTTTGTTCTCGCAGGAACGATTGCGCACTTCTTTTGTGTGCTGTTTTATGTGATGATGTGAGGTTGGTTACTGCGACAATCGAAAGAAAAATCAAGACTGCTAATGAAATAGCGTGTTTCAACAGTCGGAGTCTTGGTTCTTGCTCATAAGCGATTCCTTTCAAGGGAGGAGAGGGAAACGAAAATGCCTATTTTGTCCACCTTCGCCAATCACACAGCCGGATATTTTGCTTCCTACTGAAATGGCACCAAAAAAGGTTGACTTGAGAAACGCAAACAGGTAGAATGCGGTCACTGGAGTTGTCCCTCAATCGACAACTTGCAAGCCTTTCAAACGTTTCTTTTGAGTCCATGATTTCACGTATCCTTTGCTTCGTTGCCGTATTGACCCTTGCTTGCTGTGTGGGCTGTTCACAAACAACTTCCGAACCAAACTTTGGTCCAGTGGTGGTGCCGGGTGTAACGCTCGACCTTGACAGTCACGAACTGCTTGGCAGTGCGTCTTGGACGGTTTTTCACGGTCCCAATCGAGATAACGTTTCTCCCGAAACCGGCTCACTAAAATCTTGGAACGAAGGAGGACCGCCGTTGCTTTGGAAAGCCGATACCCTCGGAAACACCGAATTTCCGGGCTATTCCAGCGTTTCCGTTTCTGAAGGTCGGGTCTTCACGTCAGGCAACGTCAAAGCCGGCGGCTCCGATCAGGAAGCCTGTGCGTTTGTTTTTGCTCTTGACGAGAAAACGGGCAAAGAAATCTGGCGTTACAACAACGGAACGGCATGGACAGACAAAGGAAAGTTTCCCGGCGAACGAAGCACTCCAACCATCGACGGCAGCCGCATTTACGTTTACTCTGCTATTGGAAGACTCGCCTGCCTTGAGGCAACCACCGGAAAGGAAATTTGGGCAAAAAACCTTCGGGAAGAATATGCCGCCGAACTTCCGGTGTGGGCTTACGCCGAGTCCCCTTTCATTGACGGAAACAAAGTCATCTGCTGGGTCGGCGGAGAAAAGGCTGCCGTCGTTGCTCTCGACAAGATGACAGGCACTCCAATTTGGACAACGCCAAGCACAGGGCAACGCGGAGGCTACGCTTCCATGACACCATTCGACTATGCCGGTCAACGGGTTTATGTCAATACAAACCAGGGAGGAGTGCTTGCTGTCAACGCAGAAACCGGGGCACAACTTTTCTTCATTCCTCACAAAACGGAATGGGACGTGCTGGCAACAACGCCCTATTTTTTCGATGGTCAATTATTTTTTACATCGGGTTACGGTACAGGTGCGAAACTGGTCAAGTTAAATGCTAGCGGAAGCACGATCACGCCGGAAGAAGTGTGGGCGGAACCGAAGTTCGACAACATGCATGGCGGTATTGTGATTAAAGAGGGCTACGTTTATGGTGCCTCACACTACCACAAGCGGCAACGAAACTGGATGTGCGTTAAACTTGATGACGGCTCGATTGCTTGGGAAAATCCCGGTGTTGGTATGGGGTCCCTGACGTGTGCCGAGGGAATGTTGTATTGTATGTCTGAAAAAGAAGGAGTGGTTGCATTGGTCAAAGGATCACCGGAAGGTTATGAGGAGACCGGTCGGTTCACACTTCCTGAAGGCGTAGGAATGTATTGGGCACATCCTGTTGTCTGCAATAAAAAATTATATCTCCGACATGGCACGTTCCTCTATTGTTATGATGTTGCAGAGAAATAAGGTATTTTCGACGAGCGGGGCAGCGGAAGGGACTTGTATTTTATCGGTGCAGGTGATACACTGAAGGGACCCGTTGCGTTCCGAAATGATTCCTTATGTCCGCCATTACAAAGTTGCGACGCGTTGTTCTCAAAGTTTCCGGCGAATGTTTCTGTCCTCCCCAAGAACGCGGCATCGCTATGTCTTCGGTGATGATTCTTGCGGAGCAGGTTGCCAAATCGGCAAAAGAAGGAACACAAATCGCTATCGTGATGGGCGGCGGAAACATTTTGCGCGGCGGACAATTCAAAGCGACCAATGCTGCTATTTTAGAATCAACGGCTCACTACATGGGAATGTTGGCAACAGTCATTAACGGACTGGCACTGCAAGATGCGATTGAACTTGCTGGTCATCCGACTCGCCTGATGACCGCCTTTGAAGTGGGGGCGGTTGCCGAACCATACATCCGTCGCCGTGCTGTTCGGCACTTGGAAAAGGGACGTATCATCTTGTTGGCAGGCGGGACGGGCAGTCCCTTCGTAACGACCGACACCGCCGCCGCTCAACGTGCATTGGAACTCAATGTAGACGTGTTGCTCAAAGCCACCAAAGTTGACGGCGTGTACAGCGACGATCCCGAAAAGAATCCGCAAGCGGTCTTGTATCCCGAACTGACTTACGAAGCAGTTCAGCAGCAACGATTGCGGATTATGGATCAGGAATCGATTGCAAAGTGCGGCGAGCATGGGATGCCGGTCATGATTTTCAACTTCCGCACACCGGGCAATCTCGAACAGGCATTGCGAGGTGAACGTGTCGGCACGCTCATTACGAACAAATTACCCTCCTAACCCATTACAAATCCAATGGAATGTAAAGTTGAACCAAACAAATCGAGATGCACATGTACCTATACCTCCTGTGGCAGGCGGGGAATCTGTTGCGATTGCGTCCAGTATCATCTTGCCAGTCGGCAAGTGCCGGGTTGTTTCTTCCCGCCGGATGCCGAAAAGACATACGACCGGTCGTTTGAACACTTTGCCCGACTCGTTACGAACAAAAAGGTTTAAGGCTTGCACTGGAAAGTAATAGACCGTCAACTTTTACATTCCAACATGCGTTGCAGACACCGCAGAGCATCGGCAGACACCATGTCGTCCACCCGGATGACATTCGTCGGCTGTCCCGATTCCACTGAATCCAACACCGCCGCCAATTTTGGCAGATCAATCAAGCCCATCGTCTCGCAGTAACTCGGTTGAAAGGCTAAATTAACCACCGTTTTGTCGGGATTCTGACGGGCAAGACGCTCGACGAACCGCGATTCGGTGCCGACTGCCCAAGAGGAACCTGCCGGTGACTCCGAAATCTGTTTCAAAATGACGCTCGTCGAACCGGACTCATCCGCCTTCTCGACAACATCACGGCAACATTCTGGATGCACAATCACCCGAATACCGGGATAGACTTCACGGACCGCATCAATGTGTTCGGGCAGGAACTTTTGATGGACACAACAGTATCCGTTCCACAGGATGATCCGGCTTGCTCGAATTTGCTCGGCACTGTTTCCTCCAAATTCGGTCGATGTGTCATCCCAGCAACACATTGCCGACTCCGCAATTCCCATCTTCAGGGCGGTATTCCGACCGAGATGCTGATCGGGAAAGAAGAGTACCCGACGTTTTTGTTTCAAAGCAGTGTCGAGAACAGTTCCCGCATTGGTTGAAGTGCAGGCGATACCCCCGTGCTGACCGCAAAATGCTTTTAATTCCGCCGTCGAATTAACGTAAGTGATAGGAACGACATCGTTCACGTCGATGATGTTTGCCAATTCGTTCCAGCAACGTTCAACGGTTTGGTGCGTTGCCATATCTGCCATACTGCAACCGGCTTCGAGATCGGGCAGCAGAACGTTGACTCGCTGACCGTTTCGGCGAGCCAGATTTTCAGCACTGTTTGCCAAAATGTCGGCAGTTTCCGCCATGAAGTGAACTCCGCAGAAGACAATTGTTTCGCAGTCGATATTTTCTGCGGCGGCGGCACTCAATTGAAAACTGTCCCCTTGCAGGTCGGTATGGGCGATCACTTCTTCCCGCTGGTAGTGGTGTCCGAGAATGAGCAACTTCTTGCCAAGCCGCTGCCGAACGGTGTCGATGTGGTGATGTAAGTCAGTCATCATGGCGATCATTGGTTCGATGTTTTTTGGGACGTTTCTTGCGGGGTCTTGCGGGTTACGCCGTATGCTACACTGCAACCGAACATTGAAACCCAAACAAAGAACCGGAACTACACGGAATCCTGCTCCGTACCCGACTCTTTGTTCGCTCTTTGACATTCGCGGCTCGCTACTGCGTACCCGGTCCTAGATCATTACAATCCCCTTGATCTTGTCTTCCTTACCTTCACCCATTAACTTGATGCCCGCCTCCGCTTCGACGAGGGAAAATTTATGCGTGATGATAGGCTCGACTTTGACCTGCCCCGATGCGACGGCAGCAAAAACGTTGTCCCACACCAGCGGTGCCAACCAAGAAAACTTGATCGTGCGTTCCGACTGGATTGCATCGAGTACAGGAACTTGAAGACGATCTTCCGGGGAAGGCAGTCCGAAATAGACGATAGTCGAACACGCACCAGTTACGACGAGCGCATCCTGCAATGCGTCCATGTGGCTGGTGGCAACGATACATCGCGGTGCCTTTTGACCGCCGTTGTATTCCTCTACCTTTGCCGATGCCGATTCGGCATAGTATTTCGATTTTTTGTCGAGCGTGTTGATGATATACGTCGCACCGAGTTGTTTCGCCTTTTCCAGAGAAAAATCCCGAACGTCAATGGCGATCACCTTCCCTGCGCCGGAAGCCTTGGCAAGTTGCACCATCAAGAGTCCAATGCCCCCCAAGCCGTACACGACCACCGTTTGCCCTAACTGAATGTCCAGCCTTTGGATGCCATGCGTTGCACATGCCAGGGGTTCCGCCAATGCCGCCGCTTCAAAACTTACCTCATCGGGAATCTTGTAAACGTGGGTGTATTTTACCTTTACGTACTCGGCGAAACATCCGTTCACCGTAACACCTAGCACTTCCAAGTTTCCGCATGTATTGAATTCTCCGCGCATGCAAGCCGGACAGGCATTGCACTGTTGCACGGCATTGATTCCGACACGATCTCCTTCCTTGAACAGTCCCAGTCGGGCAGGGATCGCCCCCATCTTGGCGACGACACCGCTTGCCTCGTGACCGAGATACAGTGGTCCCTTACCGTTAGCGGTGCCCAGCGGACTGTGTCCAAAGTAGTAGGACACGTCCGAACCGCAGATGCCGACTGCCTTGACTTTGACCAAGACCTCATTATCCGCAATTTCAGGAATGTCATGCTCCTCCATTTTCATGACGAGCGGTTCGTAAAAATTCTGTACTTTCATCTTTGCCATGTTTGCCTCCAATTTTGAGGAGTCAGGAGACAGGAGTAAGGAGTCAGGAGTTCCACACCCGACGTTTCCCGTTTTGTCCCTCTGCTATCTTCTGACACCCACATTTTAATACTGCGATGTGTGAAGCCACCGAGTCCTCCACGGCTCAATTATACCACAAAGTTTACCGTCTCGGAAATCGGCTGGCTGGCGGTGGCGGAGGAAGTGCTCCCGGCAGTAGCGGATCGCCCGGTTGCCACGCCCTATCCAGCCATTCGTAGTTGTCCTCTTTTTTGGGAGCCGGTGCCGCCGGTTGCGTCAAAAACTTGGGCTTCTCCGCCAGTAGCCTATCAAGTTTTGCCCTCTGTGCGTCGGTCAGCGTTTCCTTCAATTTTGTCCGTGTCGCCTTCACCAGTTCGATGAGTTTTTGATTTCTCTCTTGTCCCCGCAACTTATCAAGTTCCGGTGCCGCTGCCAAAAATTCCTTTTTCAATGCCTCCATGCGTTTTTTCTGCTCCTCGCTCAAATCAAAAGCGTTGTAGCGTCCAAGTCCGATAGTGATTTCCTCGCTGCCGATGAAGGCGGAACTGCTCGGCATGTGCCATTCCAACTCCCAGAGTTTTTGGATTTGTTCCGGCGAAAGTTCTGCCAGCAATGCGTTGTTCGCATTTGTGAATAACTCGTTAGTAAGCGAGTTTCTCTCTTCAACAAGAAACTTTAACTCCTCCGCATCTTCGGTGAGAGCCGCCTGCACGAGAACATCAACTATTTCGTCAGAAGGAAAGTCAACA